>Ga0136557_1001412_pt1 | contig 15542 bp, 12 predicted proteins | sample AntRauTorckE6832_FD_104796 | JGI IMG/M metagenome (GOLD analysis project Ga0136557, IMG submission 104796) | Saline lake microbial communities from Rauer Islands, Antarctica - Metagenome Torckler E6 #832 | ecosystem: Environmental > Aquatic > Non-marine Saline and Alkaline > Saline | place...
CGCCATGATCAGCAGCAGGCTAGGAACCGCCAGCTGGCAGGTCACCAGAAAGTTCACAGCCTGATCGAGCCACCCGCCAAAATAACCGGCAATCAGGCCGAGGGTGACGCCGATAACCATGCCGATGCTGGCAGCACCGATACCAATGGTCATGGAAATCCGCGCGCCGTAGATGAGACGGCTCAGATAGTCGCGACCCAGATGATCAGTGCCCAGCAGATATTCCCACTGACCGCCTTCACCCCATATCGGGGGCAACATGCGCATGGGAAGGTTCTGCATGTAAGGGTCATGGGGCGCAAGCCAGGGCGCGAACAGGGCGAAAATCGCCATCACTAACAGAATGCCGAAGCCAATTTTCAGGCCGTAATGGCTTCGCGCGCGCTTCAGTGCAGCCATAGTCGGGCTCAAGCCCAGGCTGCTGCCTTCCTGTTCCGGGCCTGCTTCGGAGGCTACGACTTCAGACTCATTAATTGCTTGTTGTGTTGTCATCATTCACCCCATCCGGATCCGCGGATCAAGCCAGGCGTTGATCAGATCAGCCGCCAGCGTGAGTAGCACAAAGGTCAGTACAAAGATCAGGATCAGAGACTGCACAGTCGGAATATCCGAGTTAAAAATGGACTCAACGGCCAGGCGGCCCAGTCCGTTCATGCTAAAGACCGATTCGGTGACCACTGAGCCGCCGAGCTTGTGGCCGAGTTGCACGGCCAGCACGCTGACAATGGGTAGCAGGGCATTACGCATGGCTTGCTGAAGAATCAGCCGGTAGCCCATAAAGCCCTTGGCCCGGGCGGTACGGATGTAGTCTGAAGAAAGCACGTCCAGCAGGCCCGTACGGGTCAGCCGCATGACGGCAGGAACAGAGCTGGCACCCAGTACCAGAGAGGGCAGGACAAAGTGCCGCCAGGTGGCGTCACCTGACACCGGGAAAATCGGGAAGGTCACTGCAAACAGGATGATCAGCATCAGCCCCAGCCAGAAGTTGGGAATGGCCTGCGCGGATACCGCCGTCGACAGGGCAAACCGGTCGACCCAGCTATTGGGTTTCAGGGCCGCGCTTATGCCCAGCGGCAGGGCGATTAAAATAGTGACAGACAGTGAAGACAGTGCCAGCAATATAGTGATCTTGGCGTGTTCCTGGATCAGATCGACTACTGGTTGTTTCCAGAAGTAGCTCTCGCCAAAATCACCCTGCAGGGCACTGCCCAGCCAGTCGAAATACTGCACGGCGGCCGGGCGATCGAAGCCGTACTGTTCACGGATGTCATCGACCATTTCTTGGGGCGCATCTTCACCGGCAATGGTTTGTGCCGGGTCGGTCGCATAGTGGAACAACGCGAAGGTGCCAAAGGAAACGGTCAGGGCAACCAATATCGCCATCAGGCCGCGACGGAGAATATAAGTAAGCATTATTGTTCGCTCCAGCTGGCTTGCCAGAAACGGGGGACGCCGTCTTTCGGAACCGGAAACTCAAGGCCCGGTGACAGCAGGTAGTTTTGGCTGTAGGAAAACATGGGTACCCAGTAGGCCTGCTCGGCAATGCGGTTCAGTGCCTTTCGGTACAGGCGCTTGCGCTCCTGGGTATCGATAGTGCGCTCGGCTGCGAGCACGGTTTCCGACAGTTCGTCATCGCCCGTGAAGTTACGCGCGGTCCTCTTGGCGAAATGCACCCCGGTAGAGGCCGATGCGTCAGCCGTACCGCCACTGCCGTAGGAGGCAAAAAACGCTTCCATGTCCTGATCGTTGCGGACTTTTGAAAATACGTTCAGCTTCACGAAGCGCAGATCCACATCCAGCCCGATAGCCTTCAGGTCACTGACCGCGGCTTCCGCTATGATTTTTTCCCGGTAGGCCCAAAGTTTGAAAGAGAAGCCATCGGGGTATCCGGCCTCAGCCAGTAATCGCTTGGCTTTTTCCGGGTTGTATGAATAGAGAGGGCCATCTGCACTACACCCGAACTGGCGCGGATGGCACGCAAAGTCGATGACTTCAGCGCTGCCACGGACCAGATACCTGGTGATTTCCTCGCGGTTGATTGCGTAATTTATCGCCTTGCGCACTTTGAGATTGGTAAAGGGGCTGTCGGGATCTGAATGGCCGGCAGCGTCCAGGGTGATGTAGCCAATCCGGATATCGTTGCCTTCCTTGCGGTAGACGCCCGGCAGGTGGCTGATGTTGTCGGCCACATCCGGGGGAACGCCCATCATCATGTCTATGCCGCCGCTGAGCAGTTCGGCTTGTTGAGTACCCTGGTCCGGAATGACCCGGAATTTTATGGTTTCGATCGCGGGGTTGGCTTTGGGGCTGGCGACGTAATAGTCCTCGAAACGTTCGATGACAATTTCCCTGCCGGCGCTGAACTCTTTGATTTTATAGGGACCGATACCGTTCAGGGGTCGGTCCTCAGCGGCGTTATCAATGCCGTCCACACCGTCGTAAGTACCAGCTTTTCGTACGGGAATACTGATGGCCATATCCCGCAACGCCATGGGATAGGGCAGGCGGAGGTTGAAACGGACTTTTCTCGGACCGGTTTTTTCAACACTCTGCAACCACGACTGAATGACCGCTCCGCGACTGGTGTCGGAGTCTTCTTTTAATACCCATTCAAAAGTGTAAACCACGTCCTCGGCCGTTAACTCGCTGCCATCGTGAAAGACCACGTCGTCCCGCACGGTGATGTCCAGCGTGGTTTCATTGATCCACTCATAGGACTCGGCTGCCAGCGGCTCGAACTCGAGGGAGTCAGGGTTGACGTAAAACAGCCCGTCATCCGTCAGGCGAGAGAGGATCAGTCCCTCACGCTGTCTGGAGTAAAGACGATCAGCGGTTGTCAGTGGTGTTTCAAAAGCAACCACCAGGCTATTGTCGCTTTTGCCTGCGCTAACACACAGGGGCAAAAGACTGGCGACTAATGTCAGCAGACGTATGCCTGACTTCACCGGGGTCCGGTTCCTCATCTCTCCTCCTGATTGTATTTATTGGAGACTCTGATCAATCTATCCTGGCAGTCACAATGAACAATTAATCAGGGATTGAGGCCAGTCTAGGCAGGGTAAATGGATTTTAAAATTGAATATAAGTCATATTTCTATGCATTTAATGCATGTTATTTGTTCACTGGTCTCCGGTCATGGTGGCGTAGTCGCCCAGATAGAATTTCACCTGAGACTGAAGGCAGCGAACGAGGCTAGTGGTTGCAGGGGTCTCCTCGAATCCGGGCGGGAACAATAGGACGAATTGCAGGCGGTAACCGGGATCCAGTGAGCGCAAGCTGAAACGGTTTTGATCAACTGCCAGTGCAGCAAGGCGATCGATGATGGTAACACCCAGCCCTTCCACGACCATCTGACAGGCCAGGACGCTGGACGTCGTTTCGATCTTGCAATTCAGCTCAACCCCGGCAGACTGAAAGATCTCCTCCATCTGAAAGCGCGGGCGCAAGCCCGGTGCCAGGGCGATGATGTCATGCTCAGCCATCTGGTCTGCCGACACGGACTCCAGAGCCTCTAAGGGATGACCTTTAGGGATCATCACCATTGCATCTGTATCGAAAAACGGTCTTTGAATCACTGATGGGTGGTTGCAGGGCTTGTTAATGGCAACCGCAATATCGTAATGCCGTCCGGCAACCCATTGTTCAATGTCACGGTGGCCGCGAACATCGACACTGAATCTCTGCTCGGGATTTTCCTCAACAAAGCGCGCCAGCGCTGGCGCGACCAGACTGTTGGCAAGTCTGGCCAGGGCCACAATCCTCAGGGTGCGCGTTCCACCGGCTTTGATTTCCCGAACGATGCGGGGAAGGTCATCGAGGTTTGAAAGGATCTTCTCTGTTTCCCGATAGAACTCTTTCCCCTCGGGTGTGAGGACCAGCCGGCGTTTCTCCCTCTTGAACAACTTAAGCCGTAATTCATCCTCCAGCGTAGAAATTAAACGACTGGTCGCGGGTTGGCTGAGGTTCATTACAGACGCGGCCGACACCAAAGAGCCATGAATAACCACCGCACGGAAGCACTTCAATTTCTTGATATTCATACGGTTCTCCAACTTAGATGCATAAAACGCATAAACCTATCCAATGTTTTCAATTTACATAGGTATCAATAGTAGCCGATAACTAAAGCGTGAATAAAAAACGCCACTGACGTATGTATCAGTACAAAACAAGAACCGGAGGCAATATGAAGTTTTCAAAATCGCTGCTGGCGGCTGGTGTGTTCAGCATAGCGGCATCCCCGGCATCGGCTCTCGAACTGGAAGTGGGCGGCCAGGTTAACCGGGCAGTGATGTATGTGCAGGACGGTTACAGCTTTGAAGCTGATGACGGAACCGGGATCATTGGTCAGGGGTCAGACACCGAGTTTTATCACGTCGATAACCGCAACAGTCCTACGCGTTTCAGCTTCGGTGCCACTCAGCGGCTGTTCGAGGGCTGGACTGCAGGCGCGTTGATTGAAATCGGCGCTTTTGCCAATGCGTCCAACGATGTAAGCCCTGCTGAAAAGAATACGGGCGCCGAGCTGGATGAGCGTATCACCGATGCATTCGTTGACTCGCCCTACGGTAAGCTCACCCTCGGTCGTGGCGAGGGCGCTGCCTACAATGTCGCGCGTCGGGATTATTCCGGCACCGGCGTAGTCAGCTTTCGTAATCCGGGCCTGATAGGCGGGAGTCTGTACTACAAGTTCAAAGATTTCTCCGTCAGAACCCGTTTCAACGCGGATGGCAGTTTCCAGGACAGCCGGAACTTCACAGCTGATGAGCTGCGGGGAGAAGACGGTACCGGGCGGGTTAACCGGACATCCATCGCCGGAAGCATACGTGACTACAATTTTGAGAATCGACACGAAAGAATTCGCTACGACAGCCCCCGTATAGGCTCGGCCATTGTCTCGGTCAGCGCCGGCCAGGATGGCGATAACGGCACTAATTCTGTTCTGCAGGTTGGTGTGAAGTCAGGTCTGCGGGTTCCGGGTGGCAGAATGCTGGTTGGAGCAGGTTACTCACGGGCTACCGTGAACAGGGAAGCGCCTAGTGGCTCGGATAATCCCGATATCAACACCTACGGTGGCTCGGTTTCCTATTTCCACAGTGATACCGGGCTTAACATGACGTTCGCAGCGGTTAACCGTGCCGAAAAGCTATCGGAAGAAGCTGCCACCGGGACTTTCTCTTCAACACAATCTGAACTGGGTCAGTTCCGCTACGCCAAGCTGGGCTATCGCCCCAACCGGACTCATGCGTTTGATATCCACTATGGCGAGACCCTGAATCGCAATAAAGACGATGAAAAAGGGTCCGTGATTGGTGTCGGCTATGTCTGGAGCCCGATGGATATGTTTGATGCCTATGCCGGCGCCAAGATTCACAGTTTTGAGCGTGGTTTCTGGTGCACTGAGTCTGGCAGAACCTGTTACGACCCGGATTATGAGGACATTACGATTGTCACCACGGGTGTGAGGGTAAAGTTTTAGGCAAGGCTGTTCTGCCGAAGACAAAAGGTGAAATCTACCGAGAAGACCTCTCGAAAACAAAAAATTGGAGCGTGATTATGCATCTCCCCCTGAAAAGCTTGATCATTTTAGCGACGGTTGGCCTGCCGGGCCTGGCAATGGCCGCACCTAACGGTGACTTTGCCGACGTAAATCCCTTGAATGAGGATACAAATTTTGCGGCGGTGGACATCGGTGGCGACACTGGTCTTGGCTACGTGCCGTCCTGGACATTCCTGCGGGATCTGACGATCGCTACCAGAGACTCATCTGCAACAGTATCCGTAGCGGGATCGGCCATCACTGACGCACCAGACCCCGTATCGGGCACGGGTGTGTTCTCCTATGAACAAATAACCGATGATTACGATGCCAACAGACTCGAACAGTGCGTGGCGATTGACGAGAACCTTGACATCAAGTTCAGCTATCAGGTTTTCACCAATCGAGGCAACGTAAACAACAGCCTCCGGCTTCAATTGAATACCAATTTTTACAGTGACCTGGAAACCTGCAACAGGGACATACAGGCGAACAGTACTGAAAATCGGTTAACGGACGCTGAGTTTGATGTAAACCGCCGATTCCACTTTGGTGATGGGGGTGTTGAGCAAAACCAGTGGGCGTTGGTCGAAGAAGCCAACCGCGAAACGGATGGCCCGATGATCCACCCTGCCGACCAGATTTCCGAGGGTGCAAAGGCGGTTCGCCTGTCACTTCGCCCTTTCAGCTTTAATGCCGACTCTGACCCAGATGATGTACGTATCTGGCTGGACGACATCCGGGTAGAGCAGGATGGTAGGAATTTACTGGTTAATCACGATTTCAGCGATCCAGATCTCAGGGATGGGGACTTCGTGACAGCAGCTGCCAGTGGCTGGCAGGCCGCCTTGGCACCCCGCAATAACGTCACTCCGTTGGCCTCTGCAGGCAACTTGCCCTTTGCGCTGAGCGGCGACAATGGGGTTTACCTCAAGCACCTGACCGGAGAATACGCGGATGCCAGTCTGGTTCAGTGCGTCAGCAGGGAGGATATCCCATCCGGCGTTCTGCAACCGTCGGCCAACGTTTCGAGTGACGAACCGGCCGCCGGATTGATGGCCGCTATTCGTGCAGAGTTCTTCACTGACGACGCCTGTACCGATGAGGATACCCTGGAGGATCTTACCGGAGAACTTGAGATCACCGGAGATCCGCGACAGTGGCAGTTCGTCACGACCACGGACCAGATTGATTCCGGCAGTATTGCTGGCAGTGGCTCGATGCGTCTTGCCATCAGCGTCCGCGACCGGTCCGGTGGCAGTGACAGCCCGGACGCTGAGCTGGCCCGCACCGTGTTCATGGATGATGTAAAGTTGTCGGCCCTGACCCTTGGCAGACCCACCTTCAGCCCGGGCGGTGGCGCAAGTTTCCTGGAGACGCTGACCGTCACTGTGGACGGTGGTCCGGGGACCACAGTGCACATCACCATGGATGGCTCCGATCCTGATACCAGCAGCATGGCATTGCAGCCCGGAGAGACCATCGAGGTGACGGAAACAACAGAGCTGCGGGCGCTGGCATCAGATGGGCAAGCGTTATCAGAGGTACAGTCTGCTCTCTATACCCGCCTTAATCGCTCTGATCTTGGCAGCGAAAGCAGCGGCAGTTCATTCGGTTGCAGTCTCGGGGGTGGCGCCCACGACCCGGTTCTACCCATGCTTGTCTTGCTGGCGTTGATCGGATTGGCAAGAGGCAAACGGCGGGCTAACGCCTGAGGAACCAGATGCCAAATAGCGGTGAAGTTAGCCAAACCAGCGCGGCGTGGTCCAGCATCGACATACTGCAGGATCGGCAGTTTCAGGCAGTCATGACTGCCGCAATCCCCATCGGACTCCTGTGGGTCGCGTGGATCAGGCCGCACGCCGGGGCTTTCGATGCCGGGGTCACAACCCTGATTGCGTTCGTGGTTGTGTTTCCCCTTCTGGAAGAATTTGTCTTTCGGGGAATGATTCAGCGCTGGCTGCTCAAAAAGGCAATTGGAAACCGACACTACGGCCCCATCACCGTCGCGAATCTTGTCACCACGTCGCTGTTCGCAATCGCTCACCTTCCGCGGGGTGGGCCACTGCTCGCTGTGGGTGTCATTGTCCCGAGTGTTTGCCTTGGGTACTTCTTCGAGCGTCATCAGGGGCTTGTGTCGCCGATCACGATGCATATGACCTTCAACCTGATTGTCGCAATGTCGCTCTTTAGCGCATGAAAAGCCAAACCGGGAGAGGTTTGCCTTACTCCTCTTCTTTCCAGGAGATCGTTACTGTGCGCTTACCCCACTCTTTGGCGGCTTCCACATCCAGCCCCATGTAGATGTCGATCTTGTCTTCCCAACGCTTGTTCATTTTGTCGCGAACAATGTAGGTGCCGGGAAGTCCATCAATAGTGACCTCCGTACCGTGGGTCAGGCCGTCGTCAATCAGGTCCCGGGAAACGGCAATGGCCTTCATTCCCGGCTTGAGGGTATCGCCCCAGGCGGTCAGAGTCGGATCGCCGGCTTTGGTCTGGCTATTCACTGAGTTGTAGGCGGTCGCGGTGACTTCTCTGGGATTGCCGCCGCTGCAGCCTGCAAGCGTTACTGCCGTAATAAGGGCGATAAAGGTGATACGCATGAGTTGATTCCATCCATCCTGTTTGAATAAGTGTACACAAACACTACGATTAAAACCTCCTGGTGATTCACCGCAAATAGTGTAATTTAACGCTGGACACGCCAGAACAGCGGAGGGAATTGGCTGGATGTTTCATATTCACGTTGAGCGAACTGTTAACAAAGACATCAACACCGTGTTTGACGCGCTTGCGGATCACGCGGCTTACGATCAGTTTCCGGGTGTCGACAAATCGATACTCGTCGAGCATGGCCATGAGGAGAAGAACGGCAAAGGTGCCTTGCGTATTATCGGTGCGGGCGCACTTGAGCTGCATGAGCGCATCACCGAATTCGAGCGCCCATTCAGGATGCATTACCGGATTGAAGAATCCCGTCCGTTTCGCCTGGACCATCGCAGGGGCGAAATAACGCTTCATCGAGTGGGTGACCAGACCCGGGTAATCTGGATTTCCAGCGGTCATATAAAGGTACCACTGGCAGGACACCTCCTGGACAAGCTCGCCGGCAAGCAGTTTTCCAAAGCGTTTGCATCGGTGTTAAAAGCGATTGAGAAACGTTAAGGGCGCGGCAGAGAGGGCAACCTTGTCGCTTAGCCCTCAATGCCAGCATCTTTGACGTTTTCCATAACCACATAAGTGCTGGTTTGCAGGACATGGGGCAGGGCCGAAATCTGTTCACCCAGCACCCGGCGATATTCAGCCATATTGCCTGTGCGCACTTTCAGCAGGTAGTCGAAATTTCCCGCGATCATGTGGCATTGCTCCACCGCAGAGATCTGTTTCACGGCTTCGTTGAAGGCGGTCAGGGCCTGGCTGCTGGTGTCGCTGAGTTTGATCTCCGTGAAGGCAATGTGATTCTGTCCCAGTCGGGTCTGGTTGATCAGAGCGGTATACCCGGTGATGTAGTTCTGGTTTTCCAGTCGTCGCATCCGGACCTGGCAGGGCGTTTTTGACAACCCCACCCGTGATGCCAGTTCTGTAACCGTAAGCCGGGCATTTTTTTGCAGTTCGCGGATGATCGCGTGATCAATCCTGTCCAGTTCGGCCAAGGTTGCCTCCTGATCCTGATTAAACTCCCCTGCGTATCCTTTAAAAAGCAGCTAAGCTAGGTAAAACCTGTTAAGCAACCGGAGTGGCAGTGGGTACCACGATAAAGATAGGGCTTTTTGCCTGCTTCGTACAACTTCTGAAATATAATTGCCTATCCCGGGTCATTAATAAAGCCATTTTGAGCTGTCAGATTCAGTTTTATAGCTAAATAGTCTTTGTCGTTCTCGGTAGAATGCGGGGGAGGCTGGAAAGACACACAATTATGAGGGTACAACTATGAGACCGCAGCAATCAGTGACGCCAGAGCTCGTCGATAGCCGTCAGGCGCTTCGTGATTACTATCTGGCCGATGAGTACACAGTCATCAGTGAAATGATTGCTGGCGCCCAGTTGACCGATGCCGAGCGCAAGGCGATTTCTGCGCGTGCAGCAGACCTTGTGCGCAGCGTTCGCAAAAATGCCAAGTCCACTATTATGGAAAAATTCCTGGCGGAGTATGGGCTGACCACCAAGGAAGGCGTGGCGCTGATGTGTCTGGCTGAGGCTATGTTGCGTGTCCCGGACAGCGTAACCATTAACGACCTGATTGAAGATAAAATCACTTCCGGTAGCTGGGGCGACCATGTTGGCAAAGCCTCTTCATCCCTGATTAATACCGCGACCATCGCCCTGCTGATGACCAGTAGCTTGCTGACTGAGTCCGAGCGCCAGAGCATTGGCCAAACCCTGCGCAGGCTTCTGAAGCGCATGGGTGAACCGGTCATTCGCGTGGTGGCGGGTCAGGCCATGAAGGAGATGGGCCGGCAGTTCGTACTCGGGCGCGATATCAAGGAAGCCCAGAAAGCCGGCGAAGATTACATGAAAAAAGGCTACACCTACTCCTATGACATGCTGGGGGAGGCGGCCCGCACCGATCACGACGCTCAGGGTTATTACAACTCCTACTCTAACGCCATCGACAGTATCGCCAGACATTGTCAGGGCGACGTTCGTAAGAATCCCGGCATTTCGGTCAAGCTCTCTGCGTTGCTTGCACGGTATGAGTACGGCAATAAAGAGCGGGTGATGAAAGAGCTTCTGCCCCGGGCCAAGCGACTGGTCAAGAAAGCCGCCGCCGCCAATATGGGCTTCAATATTGACGCCGAAGAACAGGACCGGCTGGACCTATCGATGGATGTTATTGAAGAGCTCCTGAGTGATCCTGAACTGGCAGGCTGGAATGGCTTCGGCGTGGTTGTGCAGGCGTATGGCAAGCGAGCGCCTTTCCTTCTGGACTGGCTGTACGGGCTGGCTGAAAAATACGACCGTCGTATTATGGTGCGGTTGGTAAAAGGTGCTTACTGGGACGCGGAAATCAAGCGCGCCCAGGTGATGGGCCTAGACGGCTTCCCGGTATTCACCCGCAAGGCCTGCAGTGATGTGTCCTTCCTGGCGTGTTCCACCAAGCTGTTGAACATGACAGACCGCATATACCCGCAATTTGCGACCCACAACGCCCATTCCGTGTCAGCCATCCTTGAGCTGGCCCGGGTGCGTGGTGAAGCCAACTACGAGTTCCAGCGCCTGCACGGTATGGGTGAATCCCTGCACAGCCAGGTGATGAAAGACAGTGGCGTGCCCTGCCGGATCTACGCGCCGGTCGGCGCCCATCGCGAGTTGCTGGCCTATCTGGTGCGCCGCTTGCTGGAAAACGGCGCTAACAGTTCCTTCGTCAATCAGATCGTCGACGAAGACATCACCCCGGAGATGATCGCGAAAGATCCGATCGATTCGGTGAGAGAAATGGGTAAAGACATTTCCAGCAAGGCAATTACCCATCCGCTGAAGCTCTTTGGTGAGCACCGCCGCAACTCGAAAGGCTGGGATCTCACGGATCCGGTGACCATTGAAGCCATCGAGAAGGGGCGTGGCGAGTATAAAGAACATCAATGGAAAGGCGGGCCGCTGATCAAGGGCAAGGTATCGGGTTCTGAAGTCCAGGTAGTGCGCAATCCGGCCAACCCGGATGATGTTGTGGGCCACGTCACACAGGCCGATGAAGCGGATATTGACACAGCAATCACGGCGGCAGAGAAAGGGTTCAAGTCCTGGTCCTCCAAATCGGCGGAAGAGCGGGCGGATTGCCTGCGTAAAGTGGCGGATCTGTACGAGGCGAACACTTACGAGCTGTTCGCATTGACCTGTCGTGAAGCCGGCAAATCCCTGTCGGATGCTGTGGCCGAGATTCGCGAAGCCGTGGACTTTGCCCACTTCTATGCCAATGAAGGTGTGCGCTACAAGGATAGCGGTGAAGCCCGGGGGCCGGTGGTCTGTATCTCGCCCTGGAACTTCCCGTTGGCGATCTTTACCGGCCAGATTCTGGCGAATCTGGTCGCGGGCAATACGGTTCTGGCCAAACCGGCCGAGCAGACATCACTGCTGGCGGTTCGTGCGGTTGAACTTATGTACGAAGCGGGCATTCCGAAGGACGCAATCCAGCTGGTGCCGGGTACCGGAGCGACCGTTGGTGCGGGGCTGACCTCGGATTCCCGTGTAGCGGGGGTCTGCTTTACCGGTTCGACCAACACCGCCAAGGTCATCGACAAGGCGATGACCGAAAAAATGGAACCCGATGCCGTCATGGTGGCGGAGACCGGCGGCCTGAACGCCATGATTGTTGATTCCACGGCCCTGCCGGAACAGGTAGTGCGAGACGTGCTTGCGTCCTCTTTCCAGAGTGCCGGCCAGCGTTGTTCGGCGCTGCGGATGTTGTACGTGCAGGAAGACATTGCCGATAACCTGCTGGGAATGCTGTACGGCGCCATGGAAGAACTGGGCATTGGTGACCCGTGGCTGTTGTCGACAGACGTGGGGCCGGTCATCGATGATCCATCTGCGAAGAAAATTATTGATCACTGCAAGAAATTCGAGAACAAGGATCAGCTTCTGAAAAAGCTGTCGATACCCCAGTCGGGCAACTTCGTGTCGCCTGCCGTGCTCAGGGTAAATGGCATTGAGGATCTGGAAGAAGAGATCTTCGGCCCGGTGCTGCACGTGGCTACCTTTAACGCCAAAGAAATCGATAAGGTCGTTGATGACATCAATGCGAAGGGTTACGGCCTGACCTTTGGTATCCACAGCCGCGTAGACACTCGGGTTGATCGTATCGCCAGTCGCATCAAGGTGGGTAACACCTACGTTAACCGCAATCAGATTGGTGCGATTGTCGGCTCCCAGCCATTTGGCGGCGAAGGCCTGTCCGGCACTGGCCCCAAGGCTGGTGGCCCGCAGTATGTACGCCGGTTTATGAAAGGTGAAACGGTTCAGAGTGTGACGGAGTCCGGTGGTGAGAAAGTGGATGCCAAAAAGCTCAAGAGCCTGATTGGCAAGCTGGACAAGATGAACACTCAAGAGCCGAAAGCGCGCATCGAGACCATGAAGTCAATTTTCGATTCGGTCCCCGAGCCGTTGGATGCCCACGTTGAGGAAATGCCGGGGCCAACGGGTGAATCCAACATCCTGACGAACCACGCCCGTGGCACGGTGCTGTGTCTCGGCCCGGACAAGGAAACGGCCATCGAGCAGATGACCATGGCTCTGGCCCAGGGCAACAAAGCGGTAGTGATCGCGTTGGGCATCAATCACACGCTGGATCGCGCCGCCAGGGCTGGCCTGCCGGTCGTCGGCGCAGAAGGGCGTCTTGACGCCGATGCCATTGAAACTGTGAATGGTTTTGAGGCAGTCGTCAGCTGTGCCAAGCCGTCACTGCTGAAGCCATACCGTCAGGCGCTGATGAAGCGCGATGGCGCGCTTGTTCCGCTGATTACCGAGCACAAACTGGATCAGCGTTACGTGATTGAGCGTCATTTGTGTGTGGACACCACGGCAGCCGGTGGTAATGCCAGCCTGATCGCGGCGTCCGAGTAGGGCGGTAATCGGATGCCCCGGCAGGGGCATCCGTGTCTGCTCAGATCTCTTCGGCTATTTCCCGAAAGGCCTGAACCAGTGTGTCGGGCTCCTGGGCACCGGACACCAGATAGGTCTGATTGATAATATAGGCGGGTACGGCCGATACGCCGGCCTGCTGATATTTTGCCTCGTCCTGGCGGACATCGTCAGTGTATTGATCCGATGACACAATAGCTCTTGCCGCACTTCCGTCAAGGCCCACGCTTTCAGCACAACTGACCAGCACCTCGACGTCAGAAATATTTTCTGCCCGCCCGAAGTAGGCCTCGAAACAGGCCATTTTCATGTCCGTCTGCTTACCCTGTTCTCCAGCCCATTTGACCAGCCGGTGTGCGTCAAAGGTATTGCGTGTATAGCGCTCCTGCAGCTTCTCAAAATTCAGACCCAGGTCCGCTGCGATGGTCTTCATCTGTGACTGGCTTTCCCGCATTTCATCTTCACTGCGGCCATATTTTCGGGCAAGGGCGGGCAGAATTGGTTCCCCGTCTGAAGAGGGATCCGGGTTCAGCTCAAAGGCATGCCACTGAATCGAGAAATCCATTTCGCTCTTCAGGGCCTCCATGGCTTTTTCAAGCCGGGCATAACCGATGGCGCACCATGGGCACGCGATGTCCGACACGATATCAATTTGCAGGTTGGTCACGGTGGCTCCTGTTGATAGAAGAATTCACAAAACAGACTACCTGAATCAGACGCCTGTCGCCTCATCGTTCACTGAGCAAATTTCTTCCGTGCTCAGGGGGCGATAGCCGCCGGGCGGCAGGTTGATGTCCAGAATGATGTTGCCCATCTTTTCACGGTGAAGTGCGGTTACACGGTTACCGACCGCATGGAACATTCGCTTGATCTGGTGATACCGGCCTTCATAAATGGTCACCCGGGCAAGGTTATCATCCAGTAGCTCCAGTCCGGCAGGAGAAGTTTTCAGTTGCTCGTACCCGAACCAGATGCCATCGGCAAATCGCACAGCCGTTTCAGAAGTAATGGGATGAGCGGTTTTGACGCAGTAAACCTTGGGTTTTTTCAGATGGGGATCGGTCAGGCGACGAGACCATTGGCCATTGTTGGTGAGAATCAGCAGACCGGTGCTGGCGCGATCGAGCCGTCCGGCAATGTGTAAATCGGCGGGGGCAGGTGAGTCAATCAGATCGATGACGGTGGTATGGGCTGGATCGGATGTGGCGCTGAGAATTCCAGCGGGTTTGTTCATCATCAGATAGTGGGCGCTGATGCCCTGCTGGATGATGCAACCGTTCTGAGTTACCTGCTCGAAGGCGGTCACTTCCCGGGCCGGGTCACGGCAACGAATGCCATCAATGGCAATCTCACCACTGGCAATCAGGCTGTTCGCCTGTTTGCGGCTGACGCCGTTCTGGTTGCTGAGAATGCGGGAAAGTTTCATGGCGGTATGGTAGCCCGCCATGAAACCGGAATCACAGGATATTCGCTATCCAGCTGTGCTGGCTGATCGAAGCTCTTTACTGGTCAATGTACTGGGACAGGTGCAACGCAAAGGTACCGTTGTCCCGAGCGCTGTAGCCCGCGTAGAGCCGGTTGCCATCAATGGCAACACTGCCGGTGGTGATCTGTACAGTGCGGCCAGTCTCCGACTCGGCCAGGCGGTTGCCATCACGGTTGTACTTGGCGTTCTGCCCATCGCCAACAACGAACAGCTCGCCATTTTTCAGAGCCGCATCGCTAATGATGCCTTTGCGTGAGCGGGAGTTCCAGACCACCCGGCCGGACGCGTCCAGCTTGGCCACCCGGTGACCTTCGGCATTGGATGCGGTGACAAGCAGGTCACCACGGTTGTCTTCGAAGAGCATGGGTTCACCCGGCAGGCCATAGCTCTGATAGGCTGCGGAGAACTCACGGCTCCAGAGCTGCTGGCCCTGGGCGGAGTAACGGATAACCTGCGCTGCGCCGTTCTGTTCAAGTGAATTGATGGCTACCATGTCGCCGCCCATGGTGAAGATGGCCTCACCAAAGGCGTAGTCGTTGTCGGCCTGCTGGCGGGTCCAGAGCCGGGCGCCTGAGGCCGCGTAGAGGCTGGTGGCAGAGCCGCCGCCCAGAAGAAACTGCCCGTTAAGATTCACCCTGATGGAGCGGGCATTGTGATTCGGGTGATCAACGGTCATCAGAGACTGGCCGCTCAGGTCGAATACGCGGGTTTTCACACCCGATACATAGACTTTGTCGTTGGCGAAAGTGAGTGCGTTCATCGGCTGGTCTTCGTCCAGCGGCTGGCGCCAGCGCTCATCGCCCTGACTATTGAAGCTGACCAGTGCAGTTCCGCTTGCGGATGACTGCTCGCTCTTGCGCCGGAACTGCCGGACCAGCACATAGGCGTTGTACTGGTTATCCAGAACCAGTGCTTCCGGGGAGTCGTCGCTGTCGTAG
>Ga0136557_1001414_pt1 | contig 15526 bp, 16 predicted proteins | sample AntRauTorckE6832_FD_104796 | JGI IMG/M metagenome (GOLD analysis project Ga0136557, IMG submission 104796) | Saline lake microbial communities from Rauer Islands, Antarctica - Metagenome Torckler E6 #832 | ecosystem: Environmental > Aquatic > Non-marine Saline and Alkaline > Saline | place...
GACAGCGCATTGACCACCGACACGCCGACACCGTGCAGACCACCCGACACCTTGTAGGAGTTGTCATCAAACTTCCCCCCCGCATGGAGAACCGTCATGATGACTTCAGCCGCCGAGACCCCTTCGCCCTCGTGGATATCAGTGGGGACACCACGACCGTTGTCGCTGACGGTGATCGACTCATCCGGATGGATCAGCACGCGTATTTCGCTGCAATGCCCGGCCAACGCCTCATCGATGGAATTATCCACCAGTTCGAAGACCATATGGTGCAGGCCGGTGCCGTCATCGGTGTCGCCGATGTACATTCCCGGCCGCTTGCGTACGGCATCCAATCCCTTGAGCACTTTAATGCTCGTCGAGTCGTAAGCATGTTCGCTCATTGACTACTCCATCATGAAGTCTGTCTATCGAGGGGCAGCAATCGGCCTGCTCCTTTCTCGGAGTGTTTCACGTGAAACATCTCCACTGAGGTGTCGGATCGCCATAGGTCAGTCAACACTTCATGTTCAACACTGGTGATGAAAACCTGGCAATGCATTCTCTCTAGCCAGTCGCAGAAAACTCGCCGGTGGTGACCATCAAGCTCCGCGGGAAGATCGTCGATCAAGTAAACACAGGTGCGACCGGTGCTTGCTTCAAGGAGGCGTCCCTGAGCAAGCTTCAACGCACTGACGACCAGCTTCTGCTGGCCGCGTGATAACACTTCTACTGCGGGACGTCGTCCCAACCGTATGCGCATATCCGCACGCTGGGGGCCATGCTGCGTGAAACCCATCTGGCGATCCGTCTCGCGTCCCAGGCGCAGGATGTCGGCAAGCTCACGCCGCCTGTCCCAGCCCCGTGAGTAGCGAAGCTCGAGCCCATCCAGGGGCAACAGCCCGTCGAGGGTTTGCTCGAAGATCGGCAGAAAAGCCGCCATCCAGTCGCGGCGCATCGTGTCGATCCGCTCGCCCCAATTCACCAATTCATGCTCCCAGACCGACAGAGAAGCATCTTGCATTCTACCATGTCTGAGCAGTGCATTCCGATGTTTGAGGGCCCGCCGTGCACGCTGCCAGGCATCAAGAAAATCGTGTTTCACGTGAAACACGCCCCAATCGAGGAATTCACGACGCGCCGCTGGCGACCCCTCAAGCAAGCGGAAGGTATCGGGGTTGATCAATTGCAATGGCAGCAGATTCACCAGCTCGGCGATACGATTGACACGTTCTCCGGCCATGCGTATCTCGAGCTCACTAGCCTCACGATGACGTCGCACACCGAAGGGGGTCGGTGGGTCGCCGACGAGTCGTCCATGGACGGTCAAGGCCTCAGCATCGTGGCAGATGGCGTGACGAAGATGACGGGTACGGAAGGAACGTCCCATGCCGAGAATATGGATGCCTTCCAGAAGGCTGGTCTTGCCGCTGCCATTGGGCCCACTGACAAGATTGATCCTCGGCCCGGGTTGCAGGTCGAGGGGGTTAAGATTGCGCAGGCCCTGGAAGGCAAGACGGTCGAGTGTCACGAGATAATCCGGAAGGCGACGCCGAGGAAGCGCTGCCGGCCAATTCAGAGACGCATGGGCATGACGACATAGAGGGCATCGCCGCCGCCAGGCTCTTCAAGGAGAGCACTGCTGTTGGGGTCGGCAAGGGTCATCTGGACTCGGTCCTCGTCCAACACACTCAGCACATCGACCAGATAGCCCACATTGAAGCCGATTTCCATCGCCGGGCCCGAATACTCAATGGCCACATTCTCCTCGGCTTCTTCCTGCTCGGGATTGTTAGCCATCACCTTGAGGTTGCCCTCTTCCAGATGGAGGCGGACACCCCGATACTTTTCGTTGGAGAGAATCGCCGTGCGCGACAGCACGCGGCGCAACTCGGCTCGGTCAGCGATCAGCACCTTGTCGCCGCCCTTGGGAACTACACGCTCATAATCAGGAAACTTGCCATCGACCAGCTTGGACGTGAAGGTGAAATCGCCGGTATGGGCCCGCAGATGATTGGGGCCTAACGTCAGCGTGACGGGCTCGTCGCTGTCGTCCAGCAGCCTGGCGAGCTCTATAATGCCCTTGCGCGGCACGATCAGTCGCTGTGGCGACTCGACCTGTATGTCCGCCGGACGCGCGCACACGGCCAGGCGGTGGCCATCGGTGGCCACGGCACGCATCAGGTTGGAACGTAGTTCCAGCAGCATACCGTTGAGATAATAGCGAACATCCTGCTGCGCCATCGCAAAGGACGTCGTATCGATCAAATGCTTGAGCGTACCCCGCGGTAGACTCAGCTCGGCGCTCCCCTCGCTATCCTCGATGTTGGGGAATTCGGCCGCGGGAAGCGTCGACAAGGTAAATCGTGAACGACCACTCCGCAGCACGGCTCGTCCATCTTCGAGCGCGAGCTGAATATCAGCCTGATCCGGTAACGACTTGCAGATGTCCATCAGCTTGCGGGCCGGTACCGTGACGGCGCCGGGCGCCTCTACCAGGCTAGCGACGGTGCGCCCGATCAGCTCGACCTCAAGGTCGGTGCCGGTCAGCGCCACCTGATCGTTGTCGACCTGAATGAGCACATTGGACAACACCGGCAGGGTCTGGCGACGCTCCACCACGCCGGCGACCAGTGTCAACGGGCGCAGCAGAGCTTCTCGGGAGATGGAAAATTTCATGTCAGCTCCACAACTTGTCCTGATAGGGATGATGACCGGTGCGAAGCGGCTGACCGGTCAGAGTTATCGGCATTCAACTCGTCAATAACCGCAGCAGATTCTTATAGTCTTCGCGGATATCCGCGCTTTCTTCCTGAAGCGATTTCACTTTGCGACAGGCATGCAAGACGGTGGTGTGATCGCGTCCTCCGAAGGCATCGCCGATCTCCGGCAAGCTGTGGTTGGTCAGCTCCTTGGCCAGGGCCATGGCGACCTGACGAGGCCTGGCCACGGAGCGCGAACGCCGCTTGGAGAGCAGATCGGCAAGCTTGATCTTGTAATATTCGGCCACGGTGCGCTGGATATTGTCGACGCCCACCTGCTTGTCCTGTAACGCCAACAGATCCTTGAGCGACTCGCGAATGAAATCCTGAGTGATCGGTTTGCCCATGAAATGGGAGTCGGCAATCACCTTTTTCAGCGCGCCTTCAAGCTCGCGCACATTGGAGCGTATTTTCTGGGCAATGAAGAAGGCCGCATCATTGGGAAGGTCAACCTTCGCCTGATCCGCTTTCTTCATCAGGATCGCCACACGCGTCTCGAGCTCCGGAGGCTCAATGGCCACCGTCAGCCCCCACCCGAAGCGTGACTTGAGGCGCTCCTCGACGCCACTGATCTCCTTGGGGTAACGATCCGATGTCAGGATCATTTGTTGGCCACCCTCGAGCAGCGCGTTGAAGGTATGGAAGAATTCTTCCTGAGAACGCTCCTTGCCGGCAAAGAACTGGATATCGTCGATCAGCAAGGCATCAACGCTACGGTAGAAGCGCTTGAAATCATTGATGGCATTGAGCTGAAGCGCCTTGACCATGTCAGCCACGAAGCGCTCGGAATGCAGATAGATGACTTGCGCATTCTCACGCCGGGTGGACAGAGCGTTGCCCACTGCATGCATGAGGTGCGTCTTGCCCAGACCCACACCTCCATACAGGAACAAGGGGTTGTAGGCCCCGCCGGGGTTCTGGGAAACCTGGCGGGAGGCCGCTCTGGCAAGCTGGTTGGACTTACCCTCGACGAAGGTTTCGAAAGTAAAATTAGGATTGAGGCCGCTGTGATGCTTGAGCCCCCCTTCCACCTGCACTTGTCGTTCGCCGGTTCGCCGTGCTCCCTCCTGCTCCTCGCGCAGCACGTCGATCTCACGTTCATCATCTCTCGAGGCCCGCTTCGGCGTTCGCACCGAGGGGGCCCCGGGCTGCTGCTGGGTTGGTGGCGCCGCGGAAACCGGATTGCCGAGCTCACGTGGCTGTGGCGTCGTGGTGCGACGGCGACTGCCCACCGTCAGCACCACTTTAGGTGGCTTGGTCGGTGAGAGCTCTCGCATCAACTCACTGATACGCTTGGCATACTTGTCACTGACCCAGTCACGGACAAACCGATTCGGCGCCAGCAGACACAACTCATTGGCCTCCCCTTCCTCCGCCTGCAGGGGACGGATCCAGGTATTGAACTGCTGTGAGCTCAATTCGTCCTGTAGGGAGTCCAGACATTGTTGCCAAAGAGCAAGCGACACGCGACCTCACCATTGATCGGAAAACGGCCGAATATTGTATCGTTCAGCAGCAAAGTTATCCACACGAACCCCAACTTCCTGACGATTGTGGAAAACACCATCGTCGAGTGGCAACGCCAGTCGACCCGCGCATGGCCTGCAAGCGCTGGCTCACTGGCCCACGCCGCTGATTGCCTCGGCACATAGGGAAGCCACAGCATTCCTGCCATCTTTCTCCACAAAACAGATAACATTCTATATTGCTGATAATAATGTTATTTTTTTCATTATCAACAGATTCTATCCCCAGCATTGACGTCAAATCCTCGACGACACGCGATGCTTACGTTATCCACCCAGCGAAGCCATCATCATAGGCGCGGCCTTCCAGCGAGCGCCTATCGACAAGAAAAATTGCACCGGGGACGCGAAATCACTACAATTTCCGGTCTTGGGTCAAACACCCCCGGATTCCCTGATGGGGTTCATCTGTCTCGAATTTACCGATTTGTCCAAAAAATCACGTGGGAATAATCAGTTATGAAGCGCACTTTTCAACCTAGCGTTCTCAAGCGCAAGCGTGTGCACGGTTTTCGTGCTCGCATGGCCACCAAGAACGGCCGTGCCGTTCTGGCACGTCGTCGCGCCAAGGGTCGCAAGCGCCTAAGCGCCTGAACGCGGCCCGTTAGTGTCTCGTCAGAGCTTCCCCCGGTGCCTTCGCTTGCTCAATGCCGGGGCGTATCGGAATGTCTTCGACAAGGCAGCTTACAAGGTCCATGGCAGAGGGATGATGGCGTTGGCTACGCCCAATGAGCTCGGCCATCCACGTCTCGGGTTGATCGTTAGCAAGAAAAACGTTCGCCGTGCCGTCGATCGCAACCGCTTCAAGCGGTTGGTCCGTGAATCCGTGCGCCTGCAACAAGGCGACCTGCCCGCCGTGGATATTGTCGTGTTGGCCAGGCGTGGGGTTCAGGAGCTTGATAACGAGATTCTGCACCGTCAGCTCCACAGCCTGTGGCGGCGCCTCGAGCGAGATGCGCGCAAGTCGTCATGAATAGCGACCTGAAGCGAAAAATGTCGTGCGACCTTCGTTACCGATACGTATCAATCAAGCCAATCGACAGCCTCATGGAGACTGTATGACGGCCCTCCTCCGGACCCTCCTCGCTACCAGCGTGCCAAGCGACGTTTTGTCGCGACCGACACATAGCCTGCCCTCGGCAGGCTTTTGCGTCTGTCAGGCATGCAGTTGGTATGTCGCCGGAATGTTAACCTCCCATCGGGCAGATCCCTCATGGACGTAAAACGACTCCTATTGCTGGTTCCCCTGGCGTTGCTCGCCTACCTGTTGGTAGTGCAGTGGAATCAGGATTACGGGCAAGTGACCACACTGCCCGACGCCCCGGCCATTTCCAGCGGTGAGCAGCGTGAGCCTGCCGACACCGACGGTGGCAACCTGACAGTGCCTTCGCCATCCTCCAGCCAGGATGAGGCCGCCGAGGCCATGCCCGACGCTTCGGCCACTGATGGCAGCCGCGACCTGGTAGCCGTGGTCACCGACGTGCTCGACGTGCGCATCGACCCACAGGGTGGTGACATCGTCTATGCGGCGCTTCCCGAGCATCGCCTGACGCTGGATTCCGAACGGCCCTATGTCCTGCTCTCTGACAATCAGGCGCGCAGCTACGTGGCTCGCTCCGGCCTCCAGCTCGAAGGCCACGAGGGACGCATCGCCTTCGATGCCGAGCAGAACGAGTATCGCCTGACCCAGGACGACGATCGCCTGGAGGTGGATCTCACGGCCGAGGTAAACGGTGTCGACATCACTAAACGGCTGACGTTCGAGCGCGGGAATTATGCAGTAGATGTCGAATATTTCCTGACCAACAACACCGACCAGGCGCTGACGACCCGCTTCATCGGCCAGTTGGCCCGCGATGACAGCTCGGACCCCACCAGCGGCCCCGCCATGGGGATGCGCTCCTACCTGGGCGCGGCCTACTCTTCTCCCGAGGATCGGTATCTGAAAGTCGACTTCGAGGCCATCAAGAGTGGCGACTTCGCCAACCGGGATGCCGAAGGCGGCTGGGTCGCCATCATCCAGCACTACTTCGTGTCCGCCTGGGCGCCACCCCAGGACCAGCAGAATCTCTACTACGCGACGACCGACTCGCAGAACCGTAATGTCGCCGCCTTCGCCGGCGCGACCCAGAACCTGGCCGCCGATAGCCAGGCACGCCTCGGTGCCACCCTCTACATGGGCCCCAAGGTTCAGGACTATCTCGAGCAGGTCGCGCCCAACCTGAAGCTGACCATCGATTTCGGTTGGCTATGGTTCATTGCCAATCCGCTGTTCTGGCTGCTCGATCAGATCCATGACCTGCTTGGCAACTGGGGCTGGTCCATCGTCGTCCTGACTATCGTGGTCAAGATGGTCCTGTGGCCGCTATCCGCCAAGGCCTACAAGTCCATGGGCCGCATGCGCAAGCTGGGCCCGGAGATGCAGCGTCTCAAGGAGCAGTATGGCGATGATCGCCAGAAGATGTCCCAGGAGATGATGAAGTTCTACCAGAAGGAGAAGATCAATCCTCTGGGTGGCTGCCTGCCGATCCTGATACAGATGCCGGTCTTCATTGCCCTGTACTGGATGCTGCTGGAATCGGTTGAGCTACGTCATGCGCCGTTCATCTTCTGGATTCAGGATCTGTCGGTGAAGGATCCCTATTTCGTCCTGCCGATCCTGATGGGCGCCTCGATGTTCATTCAGCAGCAGCTCAATCCGACGCCGCCGGACCCGATGCAGGCGAAAATCATGAAGATGCTGCCGATCGTCTTCACCTTCTTCTTCCTGTGGTTCCCGGCCGGTCTGGTCATCTACTGGGTGGTCAACAACTGCATCTCGATTACCCAGCAGTACGTGATCACGCGTCAGATCGAGAGAGACCCCAGCGTCGGCAAGGGCATGAAGACCAAATAGGCTCCCCCTCGCCACCCTCTTCCAGGCCCCCGCCCTCGTGCGGGGGCCTGGCGTTCATAGCGGCGGAAACGGACAATGACGCTGCACCCCCGAGGAGAAGACGATGCCAGACACTCTCTATCGTCAGGACACCATCGCGGCTCTCGCCACCCCACCGGGACGCGGCGGAGTGGGCATCATCCGTGTTTCCGGCCCGGCCTGCCGCGCCATAGCCGAAGCCATGCTAGGGCACAGCCCTGCCGCGCGCCGGGCACATTACGGCCCCTTCCGTGACGAGACAGCGGTGATCGATGAGGGTATCGCCCTGTTCTTCCCGGGACCCGGCTCCTTCACCGGTGAAGACGTGCTGGAATTGCAGGGCCATGGGGGGCCCGTGATCATGGACCTGCTGCTGGAACGCTGTGTTCGGTTGGGCGCCCGTCTGGCGCGCCCCGGTGAGTTCTCCGAACGCGCCTTTCTCAATGACAAGCTCGACCTGGCCCAGGCCGAGGCCATCGCCGATCTCATCGAGGCCAGCTCGCGCGCCGCCGCCGAGAACGCCTTGCGCTCACTGCAGGGTGAGTTCTCGCATCGTGTCCAGGCACTGGTACAGCGGCTCATCGAACTGCGTATCTATGTCGAGGCGGCCATCGATTTTCCCGAGGAGGAGATCGATTTCCTCGGCGATGGCAAGGTCGCCGACATGCTCCAGGCGGTCACCACGGAACTGGGCCAGGTGCGCGCCGCGGCGGGACAGGGGGCGCTGATGCGCGAAGGCATGAATGTGGTGATCGCCGGACGCCCCAACGCCGGCAAGTCCAGCCTGCTCAATGCGCTGACCGAACAGGAAACCGCCATCGTCACCGCCATCGAGGGCACCACGCGTGACGTGCTGCGCGAGCAGATTCACCTCGACGGCATGCCCCTGCATATCATCGATACGGCCGGGTTGCGGGACACCCCCGATGCCGTCGAGAAAATCGGCGTGGCCCGTGCCTGGGCCGAGATCGAGAAGGCCGATCGTATTCTGCTGCTGGTGGATGCCAGCACCACGATGGCCACCGATCCCATGGCGATCTGGCCCGAATTCGTTGATCGTCTGGAGGATGCCTCGCGCCTTACCCTGGTGCGCAACAAGATAGATACCAGCCAGGAGTCGCCGGGAATCACCGCATCCGCGGCCACGCCGATCGTGAGACTCTCGGCGAAGACCGGCGCCGGGATGGAAGCCTTGAAGGAGCATCTCAAGGAGGTGATGGGCTATTCCATGACCACAGAGGGTCGCTTCTCCGCCCGGCGACGCCACCTGGACGCGCTGGATCGGGCGAAGCAAGCGCTTACTAACGGCGAAAGCCAATTACATGGCTACGGGGCCGGCGAACTCCTTGCCGAGGATCTGCGTGACGCCCAGCAGGCGCTGGGCGAGATCACGGGTGAGTTTAGCGCCGACGACCTGCTCGGCGAGATTTTCGGTAGCTTCTGCATCGGCAAGTAAGGCCGCCTGGCTACTCGCCCACCCACCAGTCATGCTGGTAGCGAACCTCATCGCCCAGCAGCGGGGTAATGGGCGCCATGGCCGTGTCAAGGCGCTCCTCCAGCCCCCACGGTGGATTGATCAGCAGCATCCCGCTGCCCTGCATTCCCTGCGGTTGGCCACGGGGCACGGATCGGATCAACTCGCTGCGCCACACCTTGCGCAGGCCGCCTGTACGCAAGGCATCGAGAAGCTCGCGGTGCCGGCCCGCCGGCAGCAGCGGATACCAGATCAGCAACACCGCATGGCGCACCTTGGCCATGGCCGTGATGGCTGCCCTGGCCACCTCGCCATATTCCTCCTTGCGCTCGTAACTCGGGTCGATCAGCACACACAGACGTGGCGTCTGCACCGGTAGCCGCCTGTCCAGATCCTTGAGCCCATCGCCATGCAATCGCTGCCCGTTGCACGGCAGGGTCTGCTGCATCAGATGACCATGCTCCGCCGGGTGCAGCTCGATGAGCGTGAGGCGGTCCTGTTGCCGCAGCCGATGGGATAACCACCAGGGCGAGCCGGGATAGTGATCGAGTCGGTTGTGCTGTTTCTGGACTCGCCCTAGCGCCGCGAGCCATTCGCCTAGCAGCGGCGTCTCGCCGAGACGGTCTCGTGCCTGCCAGAGCCGCTCGATACCTTCCCGGTATTCCTGGAGTTTCGCCGTCTCTGAGGCCGCCAAGGGATAGAGACCGCGCCCGGCATGGGTATCGATATAGGTGACAGGAGAGGCTTTTCGCTCCAAGTGGTCGATGACGGCAAACAGCGTCAGATGCTTGTGTACATCGGCGAAATTGCCTGCATGATAAGCATGCTGGTAAGAAAGCATGGTCGGGGTACTCGTGTCGCGAAAAGCGAAGGGGCCCGCCACTTTGTTAGTGACGGGCCCCATGATTCCGGTCTTGCGGGACCGATTTACTGCTGCTCGAAGCGGTCCTGAATCGGCGTCAGGGTGATCTCGACCCGACGGTTCTGGGCACGCCCCTGCTCGCTATCGTTGCTCGCCACCGGCTGATTCTGCCCGTAACCCGTCATGTTGAGACGATTGCGAGAAACGCCAGACTGGGACAAGTAATTTCCCACCGACTGGGCACGGCGCTCGGACAACTGCTGGTTGTAGCTGGCATTGCCGGTGCTGTCGGTATGGCCGGCGATATTGACGCGCGTGTCCGGATATTGCTGAAGGACCGACCCCACGTCATTCAATGCGGTGCGTGCGCTCGAGGTGAGTTCGCTGGAATCGAAGCCAAAGGTCACGCTGCTGGGCATGTTGAGCACGATATCGTCACCACGACGATCCACACCGATACCGGTGCCCTCCACGCTCTGGCGCAGTTGGTTTTCCTGGCGATCCATGTAAGCGCCCACACCGCCGCCGGCAGCGGCACCCACGGCCGCCCCGATCAGCGCACGGTCCCGGCGGCTCGTGCTGCCGTCGCCGCTAAGCGCACCAGCCGCTGCGCCCACAGCGGCACCGACCGCCGCCCCGACGCCGGTCTTGTTGCGCTGGGTCTGACCGGAATAGGGGTCCGTGGTGGCGCAACCAGCAATCAGAAGCGCAGCTACCAATGGGGCTATCAAGCGTAATACGTTAGTCATGAAGTCAGTCTCTCTCGGGTTGACGAATGTCTAGCGTTGCCGATCGGATCGTCACTGATCAAGGTCAGCAAATCGTTCAAGAATAGTAGTCCCTGCAGGGATGTCTGTAGCCGGTCGCTGTCTTGCACTAGAAGTCCTTTTTCGCGAGCCGACATCAGGCGATTGGCGAGCTGCGTCGCTTCACGGCCAGTATAAGCCTCCCAGCTCGATATGGGCACTCCCTCAACAAGACGCAGCGCATTCATGGCGAACTCCAGCGGCAATTCATGCTCGACGATAGGCTGGCTACCCGCAATGAACCCGCGTAGATCGTGTAAACGCCGCAGATAAGAGGTGGGCTGGCGAATCTTCCAGCGCCGCTCGATGCGCAAACTGTCACCCTCGGGCTTGCTGAGCTTGCCATGCGCCCCGGCGCCGATACCCAGATAGTCGCCGAACTGCCAGTAATTGAGATTGTGCTGCGCACGCCGTCCCTGCCGGGCATAGGCGGATATCTCGTAACGCGCCAGGCCGGCATCCTGCAGTTTCTCGTGTCCCAAATCCTGGATATCCCACAACACTTCCTCCTCCGGTAGCATCGGGGGAGAAGAATGAAACTCGGTGTTGGGCTCAAGGGTCAATTGATACCAGGAAAGATGTTCGGGCGAGAGCGACAGCGCGCGATCGAGATCATCCAGCGCCAGCTCGGATGTCTGACCCGGAAGCCCATGCATCAGATCCAGGTTGAGGTTATCGAAGTCGGCCTGGCGAGCCTCCTGCACGGCCGCCATCGCGTCGTCACCGGAATGAATACGCCCCAGAGAGTGCAGCTGAGCGTCCTGAAAGCTCTGCACCCCAAGTGAAAGCCGATTGATCCCCGCGGCTCGATAACCCGCAAAACGACCTCGCTCCAAGGTCCCGGGATTGGCCTCGAGAGTGATCTCACACCCACTGGCCAATGGCAACCGGCGTTTGACGGCATTGACAAGTCGCCTATAAAAGTCGGCCGACATCAGGCTCGGCGTTCCTCCACCGATGAAAATACTGACCAGCTCGCGATGCCTCACCAGCGGCAAATCAGCGTCGAGATCGGCAATCAGGGCCTCGAGATAGGCCGCCTCGGGAAGCTCAGCGCCGTGTCCCACACCATGCGAATTGAAGTCGCAGTAGGGACACTTGCGCACGCACCAGGGAACGTGGACATAGAGAGCCAGCGGCGGTAATGGGGCCATCTCACGCATTCTCGACACCTGAAGTGGGATGATGCAAGGCATGCACCAACATCTGCAGGGCTCGCCCACGATGACTCAGCCGATTCTTTTCGTCGGGCGAGAGTTCGGCGGCACTCATGCCAAGCTCCGGCAACCAGAACAAGGCGTCGTAACCAAAGCCGCCGTCCCCGCGAGGGTGGGCAAGAATTTCACCTTCCCACGCCTGCTGCACGATCAATGGCACCGGATCCTCCGCATGACGCAGATAAACCAGCACGCACCAATAACGCCCCGAGCGACTCCCTTCAGGCACCTCCGACAGCATCTCGAGCAATAGCGCATTATTGCGCTCGTCGCTTTTCGGCTCACCGGCGAAGCGAGCCGAGTAGATCCCGGGAGAGCCCTCCAAGGCATCGACCTCCAGCCCGGAATCATCGGCCAGTGCAGGCAACCCACTGATACAGCAGGCATGACGAGCCTTCAGTAGTGCATTCTCGACAAAGCTGAGCCCGATCTCCTCCGCGTCTGTCACTCGATAGTCCGATTGGGGACGCACATCGAATCCCAAAGGCGCGAGCAAACGATGGAACTCACGCAACTTTCCGGCATTGCCGCTGGCCAGCACCAGAGGAGTAGAAATCATCGTCAGGCTCTCCGCAGGGGCAAGGGGAAGCCATTCTACGGGGCTAGCACGACCAGGGAAACGCCCAGATAAGCATGAGTCACCCTCCTCGCCGCCTGACGACAGCCGTACGACAAAGGCCCCTCTTGGTAACAAAAAGGAGTGGGATGAGGAAAAGTCACAAGAAAGTTTAGTCAATTTTGTTACCGACGGCGTCAAAACGTCGCTTCAGAAAAAATTCATCTCATTGATAATTCTATATTTCTTATTCCTATAGTGCTTTTTTAGCACAAGCAGCTCCCTGGTTATGCAAAAAAAATAGTTACATTCGTTAACATAATGACCAACAATTCACTACGGTTATACACTTCACCGCGCAGCTACGTCACTCAGAGGGGACGACTGACGCCCGACCAGCAAGGATGGCATGATGAATCAAAATAAAGGCTTGGTGTTGTTGGTCACACTCAACAATCCTCAGACTCAGCTATTCACCGACTACCTGCATAAGCAGCTCGACTGCGATGTCACGGTAGTCACTCCAACCATGGAATGGCAGCCCACTGAAGCCGAACACACAGTCATACTGGTCGATGCCGACCATATCGATGAAACCAGTCTACAGCACTGGCACACCAAGGCGGCAGACGATGAGACCCTATCGCTGGCAGCCTTCAATCTTCGTGACGAGGATCATGCTGCCGACGTGCTTTCGGGGGTCAACTTCCAGGGCATATTCTATCGGAACGACTCCCTGCTCTTGATCTGCAAGGGAATCGATACCCTGATGCAGGGTCATCTCTGGATGTCACGCTCTCTGATGTCACGAATGATCCTGTTCTTTCGTCGCCAACAGCTCAACTCCTACCGCCCCGTCTGTGGTCTGACCCACCGGGAACTGGAACTGATCGCCATGTTGGGTACCGGTGCTTCCAATACCGAAATAGCCGATCGGCTATTCGTCAGCGAGCACACGGTCAAATCGCATCTTTACAATATTTTCCGCAAGATCAAGGTCCATAATCGTGTCCAGGCCGTGAATTGGGCCCGGCAGAACCTGGGTGCTCCGCCGCCACTGAGCCGGAGCCGCAGTAAGGGCGGTTCATCATGACTCGCGTGAGCACGATCAGAGCCATCGCACTTCTGTGCGTCATCGTCATCAATGCATGGCAGCCCGTTCAGGCACAGCGGCCCTCGTCGCCGGGGACAAGTGCGTCAGGGGTTTCCGGTACCGGGATCGACGAACCACAAGCCATCGACGAAATAGAGGAGGGTGAGAAGCAAGACCCCCTGGATGAAGAACAGGGAATAGAAGAGCAGTTCTCGCAGCAACTGAACCTGGATGAACCCGGCCTGAACGGTGTGCTGGTCGATCGCACAATCACCATGATCGGGAAAACCTTCTATCGCCAATTCAGTCAACTCAGTATGGAAAGTACCATTTTGAGTAATGCCAACTTATCGATACATGAACGACCATCCGCGCGCTGGGGAAGTCAGGTGTGGGTCTCGGAAGGCAACAAGATCATCTTCGAGGCCACATTATCCCCGCGACTCAGTGATGTCGACCAGTATGCTGAAGCCGCCGTGGAGCAAGTTGAGCAGTTAATCATACAACGCAAGGTGATGGACGCCTTGCAGCAGAATGAAGACTTGGCCGACGAAGAGCTTTGAACAAGCCTTGGCCCCCGATACGCAGTGAGCAACTAAAGACGCAGTGAACAACGAAACACGCAGTGAACAACGAAACACGCAGTGAACAACTACGAGGGAACATAATGAAAATCTGTCATTTGATCTTACCGCTGATGCTGGCGACCGGGTCAGCTCAGGCCGGAGAGCTCGTCTACCGTCCCATCAATCCTTCTTTCGGTGGCGATCCACTAGCGGGGAATTATCTGCTCAACAAGGCGCAAAGTCAGGACACCAACGTTGATCCTGACGCCCCGGATTTCGGCTCCTTCTCCGAGAGCGATTTTTTTCTTCAGGACTTACGCGCTGATCTGCTCAATACCGCCATCGAGGATGCGTTGGAGAACCCTGATGCGCAAGGAGGAGCGATCATCGATTCGGCAACCCTCGATATTCGGCTCAACAATACTGGCAATGGCTTCAATCTGGACATCAGAGACAAGGCAACGGGTGAAGTTACCACGATTCGCTTGGGCCAGTCCGCCCTGCAGCCCTAACTATCCGGTAAGGAGAACAACATGAAAATCGTCACGACACTTATCGTCGCGGGCGTGCTGAGCCTTTCCGGCTGTGCGAGCGTGGTCAGCAACGCGGATAATCTTGCCGGCATGCCGGCAACCTTGATGCCCCGGACCGGCACCTATGCCGATCTGAAGAACCTGCCGGCTCCCAGAGCCCCGATTCTGGCAGCCGTTTACGACTTCCGCGATCAGACGGGACAGTATCGCCCGGCACCGGCGAGCACCTTCTCGACAGCCGTCACTCAGGGAGGGGCTGCCATGCTGAGCGCAGCACTGGCTGATTCGGGATGGTTCGTACCGCTGGAGCGTGTCGGCCTGCAGAATCTGCTCACTGAACGACGCATCATACGCGCCAACCTCGAGCGAATCGGCCAGGCCGACTCCCTGGACTCGCTGGACGCGGCGAGGGTGATTCTCGAAGGCGGTATCATCGCCTACGACTCCAACATGCGAACCGGGGGAGCTGGGGCGGAATACTTCGGTATCGGGGCGTCAGGTCAATATCAAGTGGATCAGGTATCCATCAACCTTCGCGCGGTTGATATTGCCACGGGTGAGGTATTGGCGAACGTCAATACCAGCAAGACGATCTACTCACATGAACTCAGGGCAGGCGTTTACCGCTTTATCGACTTTAGCCGACTGCTGGAAGCCGAAGTTGGCTACACCAATAATGAGCCTGTACAGATGGCCGTCATGTCGGCTATCGAGTCCGCAGTCATTCATCTGGTCACCCAAGGAGTGGATCGTCAACTCTGGAGTTTGGCCAATCAGGAGGATATTGGCCATCCGGTACTCACTGCCTATCGAGATGCCCCGGTCCCTAGGCTGTAAAACATACCCATCAGATGTACGAATAAGAAGGCGCTGTTTAGCGCCTTCTCTTCGCAGGGCTGATGATCGTTAACCCATCATTTGGCAATGGGAGTGTTCGATGACATCCCGACAACACCTCGCTTTCCTGATCCTGATACCCGGGGGGGGCAATACCTCCCTGACCAGCCAGAGTAGTGGTCCCTATGCGATCAGCGTCGCCGTTATAGGAGACTTGGCATCCGCTAAACGGTTGACAAGAGAACTTATCAACCAGGGAATTACCACGATAGAACTCAGCGCGAGTTTCAATGACGACGACGTGGCCGCCATCCGTGCCATCGCCGGGCCAAGCATTCGATTGGGAAGAGTCAATTATCTTCCATGAATACCGTCCATGAAAAAGGCAATGGCGCCAGCGC
>Ga0136557_1001420_pt1 | contig 15481 bp, 11 predicted proteins | sample AntRauTorckE6832_FD_104796 | JGI IMG/M metagenome (GOLD analysis project Ga0136557, IMG submission 104796) | Saline lake microbial communities from Rauer Islands, Antarctica - Metagenome Torckler E6 #832 | ecosystem: Environmental > Aquatic > Non-marine Saline and Alkaline > Saline | place...
CTACGACATAGAGGTCGGCCTGCACTTGGGTTCCACCTTCGAGTTCGGCCGAAAGGATGGCGGAACCGTCAAAATGGAGTTTTTCGAGCGGCGCTTCCCAAAAGAACTTCACTCCCTTGGCGGACAGGTCACGCACCCATCGGTCAAACCAAAACTCGCTGCTAGGCCCGCGCAAAAGAAGCCAGCCATCGCCCGCGCCGTGCATCCAGGCCGGTCCATCCGAATCAGCTTGATGAGGATGCGCGGGCCCACTGATAAATAGTTTGCAAAAAAATTGACCGGCAGTGTGAAGCGAGACCCGAGTCCAATCCGAACCAACCCAAGGGCCAAAACATGACTTCCATAGCTTGGAGCTTCGTTCTCTCAAAACCGGATTCCATTGTTCGGCCGCATTCAGGGTCGAGTAATGCAACTCGGTGCGCCGATGGGAGGCCCAGGTCTTGAGCATCAGCCATGCCCACCTTACCCATCCCAGGCCGTACATATTGAACATTCTTACAATGCTGCTGAAGCTCTTTTCGTGAAAGCGCGCTGTTCCGTTATTTTGAAGGATGCCGAAGTCGATAGGGCGCGATAGGGCGCGGTCATAGATGCTGCCCTTCTCATCAAACGGAATCTGCTGCATGAGGTCAAAGGCATTGTGATACCACGGCCCCATGCCATGCCAGGAATACTCGGAGGGAGTATTACCATCTTTGAGCAAGCGAGCGCTGCGAAAAAAACCGCCCGCTTCTGCATTCGCTTCGTAGACTTGCACGGCATAGCCGAGTCGTATCAATTCATGAGCAGCGCTTAGCCCCGCTATCCCTCCTCCAAAGATGACAACTTTCCGATTCTGATTTCCTGTCGGTTCCATGGGTACATATCTCCTTCCAGCTAGTTCTCATCCGAAGTTTCCGGAGGGCAACTAACCCGCTATCCAAATCCATAAACATCGTTATCGCCGCTACCCGATATTATCGAATACATGCCAGGAATGCAGCAGTTAGACAAAATTCTGGTGCCGGCCTTTATCCGGCAAAGTACTGTCGAACCTTCGCCGCGATCTGAGGGGTCGTCATGTTGTCAACTGTTTCAATAGCGGTGATGCGGTCACCGAGATTGTTGCCTTCAAGACATTTCTTCAGTTCATCCTTGGCCTCTCCCGGCCCGAAGATCAGAATAGACTCCGCATCGCGAACAGAGTCGATGACCTCATTATAAAAACTGTTGAGTTCCGCAGTAAACGTGCGTAGACGACTATCATCAGAGGGAACATGTTGCGGATCAAAATTACCCTGAAGCGGCGTGCTGCCGGTGCGTCGGAGCTGTTTTTCTGCATTTGACATAATCTGCTTGATCTCTTCACCCGTGTCCGTGATTAACACGACAACAGCCTGTCGATGATCAATCCATAAGCCCGCTTTTGTTTCCATTGGTATCTCCATTAGTATCTCCATTTGTTCGCATGTTTATGTTTCTAATTAGCTCACTAATTGCCCAGTTATCACAACGATGTCCTCATCAAAATCCAGAACTGCCTTTTCCATCGCCCGCACCGGGCATCCAGGCCGGTTCATCCTAATCAATTCATGAGCGACGCGTGTAAACATTGAAAAGTTTCTATTTGGACCTTCTTCCTTATCGGAAACGGCAGTTAAGTCCTGATCTGTTTCATGATCTCGCGCATAAACGCGGGAAGATCTTCCGGTTGCCTAGACGTGACCAGATTAGCGTCAACAACCAGTTCTCGGTCTTCATAGAGGGCGCCGGCCTCTTTAAGCTCATCAGCCACCGACCTGTAACAGGTGGCGCGTCGCCCTGACATCAGACCAGCGCTGACCAAGATCTGTGGCCCATGGCAGATGGCGGCAACCGGTTTGTTCCGCTCAAAAAAATCCCGGGCGATCTCCAGCGCTTTCGGCTCTTTTCTTACCACCTCTGGCGCCTTACCCCCGGGCAGAACCAGAATTGCATAGTCGTCAGGATTGACCTCGTCTAGGCTCATGTCCACAGTCACTTCGTAGCCGTGTTTGCCCGTGATGGCCCTGCGGTTCAGTGAAGCCACTGTCACTTCAACCCCCGCCTCCTTCAGTCGGTAGTAGGGAACCAGCAGTTCAGTGTCCTCAAAATTGTCCGCACTTACAATTAAAGCCTTCATATTTCCTCCGTAAAATAAATAGTGACTTTGTCTCTCGATCCATGATCTAGCAAGTAAACTTCGTCTTCGACCGCTGCGAACCGCATCCTTAAGGACCACGAAGCAGATACCGGCCAGGATACGGCGTTTCTGAAGCCCGCACCCTGGTCGTCTCTAGAGCAATTGATTACGCGATCACTCTGTTCCCTTTACTTTACCACCTTGCTTATTTCTTTTTCTGAGCCTCTTTTATTGGCTGAAACGGTCCGTACTGATGCTGCTCCTGCGAAAAATTATCCGCATAGGGCGGATACGGGCAGTCCGCCGCTTTTTTCTCCAGTTTCGGATAGTCCTTCTCCAGTCCGCTCATCTGCGGCCGATCCTTGGAGCTGAGATAGCCGGCGACATCGTAGGTGTCTTCATTGGTGATTGCCGGATGATCCCACACCGTTCCCAGCGGCATGTTGCTATGAACAAAAGCGGCGTTGGTCAGCACCCGGTTCATCCCCGCTCCGTTGTTATAGCTGTGTGCTCCCCAAAGCGCCGGGGCGACATGGCTGCCCGAACCTCCGGCCGACATTGACTGATAACCGTACCCATTTCTGCCATGGCACGACATGCAGAACAGGTTGTACACCTCTTCTCCTTTTTTCACATCTGCCTTGCGGTTCGGACCTTCGAATGAAGGTGTTCCCTGGCCATAAACATCCTTGGGCATGTCTTTTGATAACCAGTTCATGTAGGCGACCATTGCCTTCATCTCTTTGCTGTCGACAGGAAGAACCTTGCCGTTCATGCTGCGTGTGAAACAACCGTTAATCCGCTCCTCAAGTCCTGCCATTTTATCTGCGCGGCCTCTATATCGTGGGAATCTCTGGCTAACCCCCATCAAGGGGAGTCCGAACTGCTTGGTGCCGTTATTTTGGTGGCAGCTCGTGCAGTTCAGGGTACTTCCGGAAAAATGCATATTCTCATCTTTTGCACCATTACCCAGTTGTGCATACGTATCAGTCAAAAGCAATGCGCCGTAACGGATAAGATCACCTTCCTCTCCCTGGGGAATGTCTTGCATCAGCGGTGGTACCCACGCGGCTGCAGATTCTTCTACCTTGAGTGACGGCGCGGTGGTGCGCTCCGTATCGGCCAGCGTGGTCAAAAATCTGAGGATATTATTGAGTTGAACGTCCTTCAGTTTGTTGTTTAGCTGCAAAAATCCCATCAGATCCACTGCCTCAGCCAAGTTGCCTACCTCACCGGCATGGAAATAGGGTGCGGTAAGGGTGACATTACGCAGCATAGGAACCTTGAATACATATTTGTCACTTTCCTTGTCTGTGACATCAAAGCGTCCAAGATCCGTGGTGTTGGCATAATCATGGAACACGCCTATTTTCTGGAAGGTCATTCCTCCCAGGTTGGGTCCGCTGTGGCACTGCACGCAGCCGACATTGATAAAGGTGCGCATCCCATCTATTTCGAGCGCGGTGAGGGCTTGTTGGTCACCGTCTATGAAACGGTCGAAGCGACCTCGCGTAATCAGCGTACGTTCAAAAGCAGCAACCGCTTTGGCAAAGTTATCAAAAGTCACAGGGTCCTTCTCATCAGGAAAGGCCTTTTGGAAGTCAGCGGGGTAATGTTTTATGGCTTTAAGCCGTTCGGCCACCGCTTCGCCATCAGGCATGCCCATTTCAATTAGGGTGAGTGGGGGGCCCTGCGCCTGTACTTCCAGAGTGGCCGCACGTCCGTCCCAGAACTGGGCAATTTGAAAACCGGCATTCAAGGTTGATGGATCGTTACGGGGGCCAAATTTTCCTAACGCGCCGTTGCCTGTCTTGCCATGGTCTGCACCTCCGCCTTTATTGTCAATGGGGTGGCAAGAGTTGCAGGATTGGGTCTTGTTGATCGAAATGGCTTTTTCGAAATAGAGATTCTTCCCCAGCGCAATCATGGCGGGAGTGTCCTGCTCACTACCCGGCATGGTCGCCGGCAGTTTGCCGAATAGCGCCTGCGCCTGCATCAGCAGCACACCATCTGGGGTGCCGGGTACAGCTCTGTTTTGTACCTCGAATATGGTTTTGGCAAAGGCTTGCGAGTTCAGATTGTCCCCCATAGCGGAGAAAATCATTAAACTCAAGCCCGTTACCAAAAAAATGGCTTTTCCTTGCTTCTTTCTCACAAACAATCCTCCTTTTTTATAGACATCTTTCGTGGGCGTGGACCACGGTTCATCACATGACACCAAGCTCCTGAGTATTCTATGCGTAGTGATCTTGAAATTATCAAAGTCTACCTTGGATTAAGGGTTAGTCAACCGTAGACCTGAGCCCTTTGCTACCTTGAGATTCGACTAATGACACTTGACCATTTCGAGAAAGTTGTCCGACATCTGCTTGCCGCACCATAATGGCAACCCTTTAGTTTAATTCCCGGTTATAATCCAGAGCCACAACTCGGGTAGAGCGTCAAGGCCGCTACTAATGCCAAGCATTGAAACGTTTCCATCTGCCACTTCTGCCTTACCAGGAAGTGGCAGTTAAATTCTGATCTGTTTCATGATCTCGCGCATAAACGCGGGAAGATCTTCCGGTTGCCTAGACGTGATCAGATTAGCATCAACAACCAGTTCTCGGTCTTCATAGAGGGCGCCGGGCGGCATCCGGAAAGCCTTGGAATTGATTTTGTCTTCATAATTTATAAAGTTGATCGCGCTTTGGTTGAAAAATCGAATCGAACTGGGGATTAAACCCCTCTTCAAGGCGGGTTGCCCTCAACGGCGGCCACGAAGGCTTTCCAACATAACTTGAAACCAATGTTTGATCCCGTCCAGCCTTTCGTTTTTTTCGATCAGGTCAAGCAGTGCACGTCGCTCTCGTTCGAACAGACCTGGCTTGTGGATATCAGCGGGCTGTTCACCGGACCCAAGGGGCAGGATATTCTCGAAATAGGTTCCACCTAGAAAACGGCGGAGCATGCCTTCACCCAAAACCGGTTCATTGCTATTGAGCGACCGCATCGCCCGCAATATCCGACGGATATCATACTGTCCGGGGTAGATGTCGGGCACCTGTTTTTTGACTCCAAGCAGGCTATAGACGCCGATCCGTGCTGTCCTGACAGAGCTTTCCAACGTAAAAACAACGTCGTTATGTGTTTCGACGAACTGACCAAGACAGGCGATGTTAGTGGACCCCTTCGGAACCACCCTGGGTCGATCACCGCTGGCGCGCGGCATAAATTGTGACGTGATATACGGCATTAACGCGGTGCGTACCTTGGTCGCAGCAATGATCTCTTCGACCTGATCGATGAGGCCGAGGTGGAAACACATTTCAGCCAGTATTTCGTTGCCGGTGCATTCAGGCATCGGCTTCTTGATGTAGTCTCCGGGTTTGTCCATTAGCAATGCATAAACCCACAGCACAACCACGTCATCCGGCTGATCCGGGAAGTGTGGCTGGCGGTTGACGGTGAAACTCATCAGCCAGGTCGAGTCGGTGAAGGTGATGACACCTCCTGTGACCGTGTTGCCAGAAGAAGGGTCGTTGACTGACAGTTCCTTGAGTTTGTTCATCAATGGCGAGGCCTTGCAGGTCAGCGTCGCCGATTCCCAGATTGTGGCAGGTACGTTGCCGCTGAATTTTCCGGGGCGCCCGAAGACGGTGGATTTCAGCGCGAGGTTCTCCCAAAGTTGCCAGCTTGAGCCGACAGCCGGATCTTGTTTGTTAACCGTTAGCTCAGGAACCGTATCGCTGTCACCGTAGGCGGTGTCCTCGACAATGGAGCCAGTGGTGATAAAGACCATATCTCGCGCGCCAAGACTAATCGTGTTGTCCCCACTACCGGTTTGGCACTGGATTTCGATGGCGGTTTGGGTCTCGCCGCTGACATCCAACTCCAAGTCGGTGACGATTGTGTCGTATTGGATGTTGACCCCTTGCTCTTTCAACCAAGTCATCAATGGCCGGACGAAGCTGTCATACTGATTGTATTTGGGGAAGACCAGCGACGTCATATCGGTCAGCCCGTCCATCAGGTGCAGGAAGCGGTGCGCGTAAAGTTTCATCTCAAGCGCCGAGTGCCAGTTCTGGAATGCAAACATGGTGCGCCAAAACATATAGAAATTAGTGCCCAGAAACCCCTCACTGAACCACTCTTCTACAGTGACGTCGTCAAGATCTTCCTTTCGGGCCAGCAGCAGCTTCATCAGCTCGATCTGCTGGAGTTGGCTAAGCCCCATGGTTGAGAAGTCTTTGACCTGGCCCTGTTTTTCCAGTAACCGCGCCTTGGACCAGTTCTTATCCGCGTCGTTGACGAGGCGGAACTCATCAAGCACTGTAAAGGGTTCGGGTAGTTCCAGTGCCGGTATTTCTGAAAACACATCCCAGAAGTTCTGGTAGGCCAACTCCATCTCCCGGCCACCGCGGACGATATAGCCGTCCTCGGCATTGCCAGCGCCATCCAGCGCACCACCCTCGATCTCCTGTGCTTCAAGAACGGTTATATTTCCGGCCGGCATATGGCCGTCGCGTATCAGAAAGAAAGCGGCGGAGAGACCTGCGATACCGCTACCGACTATATAGGCGTGGCGTTCGGCAACGCCTTCGGTTGGCAGCGGGCGATGATTCGCGTAGGTGCTATGCAAATCTGCGGGCGGAAGTGGCGTGTCGCGGCCATTGTGAAGATGCCGTGACGACGCATCGGGTTCCACCTCGACGGCTTGCCTAGCCATCGAATCAATCTGTTTTTTTAGTCGAGCGTTGTCTAGCTTTGCGTTGTTGTGAAGACTCATAGAAGTTCCTTTTTTGAAAGTTCTAATTACTGATTCGGCAAAACCTAGCGTATGTTTCCTGAACCATCCGGAATTCGCCAACGCGCGCACGGCACTTGAAACTATTGAAGTCTTTGACTTGTCGTAACATAACGATATCCTTTCTCTGCTGTCCAATGCTGCAGCATCAGAGATCGGCCGATCACGAAAAAAGAGACTCATCGCCAAGAGTGGGGCCAGGGCGAGGTCGATCTTGTCAACAGGTGACCGTTTCTGTACTCAGTGTATTTCCGATTGGCACCTTGTCAGGTGCTCTAATCAGAAGTTCTCACTACTTAACACTTCGGTTTAATGGAACTGCATTCCTCCGTCTACTACCAGCGTCTGACCGGTCATATAGTTGGAGTCCTTACTAACCAAGAAAGATACTGCCGCAGCGACTTCTTCTTGTTTTGACAAGCGCCCTAGGGTGATATTTTCAGTAAAGGACTGCATCCCCCATTCGTCAGACTCCCCAGCTTGCTGCGCTACTTCATGGGCAATGCTGCGCATCATGGGCGTGTTAACGATTCCCGGAGCATAAGCATTAGCAGTAATCCCTTCTTTCGCTAAATCTCGGGCAGCGAACTGTGTCATTCCTCGGGTAGCGAATTTGGTTCCGCAGTACAAAATCAAGCCAGGATTACCCACGATTCCTGCTTGCGACGTGACGTTGATGATTTTCCCGCCATGTCCTAATTCTTTGAATTGTTTATGGGCAGCCTGAATTCCCCACAACACGCCGGCTACATTAATCCGATAGACTTTATCAAATTGTTCGGGAGTGATCGTGTCAATTGGCGTTGTGGGACCCACTCCCGCATTGTTCACAATAATATCAAAGCCCCCTAATTCATTTGTGGTTTTTCCCACGGCAGCGAATACACTTTCCCGGTCTGCCACATCCGTCTGAATTGCAATGGCTTTTCCGCCATCTTTGTTGATGACCTCGGCGACCTTGCTGGCAGTTTCGTAGTTTAAATCGGCGACCGATACGGCGAAACCATCTTTTGCTAATCGCTTGCAAATGGCTTCTCCGATTCCTTGTCAACCTCCGGTTATCATGGCGGCTTTTCTACCTTTTTCACTCATTGTTTTGTCCTTTTTATTAGATCTCTATCGCTTAAAGCTTCACGACCATTTTGCCATTATTCTTTCCTTCAAAAAGCCCCAGAAAAGCCTGCGGAATATTTTCAAATCCTTCTATGATTGTTTCGGTGTATTTTAATTTATTCTGGTCTAACCATTCTGCTAACTGCTTGACTCCTGCAGGATGCTTATCTGCAAAATTGTGGACGATGAAGCCCTGCATAGAGGAACTTTTTTTGATCAGGAAGGGTTGAACGCTCATACTTTTTGGCGGTTCGGTGTTGTTATAAACCGAGATTGCTCCACAATTGACGGTTCTCGAGAACGTATTGATGTTAAAGAGGACCGCTTCAGAGATTTCACCCCCAACGTTGTCAAAATACACATCGACACCATCGGGACAGGCGTCAGCAATGGCTTCGGTCATATTTTCGGTGGTTTTGTAATTGATGGCTTCATCAAAACCGAATTTAGACTTGAGCAGAGCAATCTTTTCATCGGTTCCGGCAATACCCACAACTCGCAAGCCAAGGATTTTTCCTATTTGTCCGACAACACTTCCCACAGCTCCCGCTGCGCCTGATACCAGCAGGGTCTCGCCTTCTTTAGGTTTTCCTATCTCTGTTAGTCCCAGATAAGCGGTAAGCCCTGTCATACCTAAAATTCCAAGGTATGCAGAAAGGGGTGCTTTATCAGGGTCGACTTTCATAAGTCCATCCGCTTTTGCTACCTGTGTTTCTTTCCACTGCAACATCCCGGATACGTGATCACCTATGCTAAAGCTGCTGTGCTTCGATTCTAAAACTTCAGCAATCATACCGGATGCAATGGGCTTATTAAGCTCAAATGGCTCAACGTAGGACGGAGCATCGCTCATTCTGCCCCTTAAATAGGGGTCTACAGAAACATATTGGGAGCGTAGCAAAACGTCTCCATCCTGTAATTCAGGTATTTCTGAAGTGGTAAAGTCAAAGTCGGTCAACTCAGGCTTTCCATTGGGTCTGTTTTTTAAATTTATCGTTTTTGTTGTTTTTGTTGTTTTCATAGTTTTATCCTCTACAACGTTTTCGACAGGATGAACGACCTGATTCTGCACCTCGTCCACTAGGTGATGAGGCGAGAGTAGTCGCATTATTATCTCTACATCTCCTGCTGAGTAGGGCGGATAACGACCTCATTGATATCCACATCCTCGGGTTGCTCAACCGCGTAAAGGATGGCGCGAGCGACCGCCTCGGAACCAATGGCGCCTTCATAAAGCTTGCCGGCATATTCAGCGGTCTCTTTATCGCTGATGTGATCAATTAGTTCTGTATCAACGGCACCAGGGGATATTATTGTCGAGCGTATTTCACCGTTTGATTCTTGCCGAATACCTTCCGAAATCGCTCGGACTGCAAACTTGGTCGCGCAATAGACCGCTCCGGCTGGAAAAACTTTGATTCCCGCCACGGAGGCGAGATTGACGATGTGACCCTTTTTTTGCTTGCGCATCACTGGCAATGCCGCAGCGATGGCGTAGAGAACACCTTTTATATTGACATCGATCATCTGGTCCCATTCATCAACCTTCAGGGCATCAATCGGCGATAGCGGCATCAAGCCCGCATTGTTGATTAATATATCGAGGCGGTCATACTTTTGAATGGTTGCATCAACCAGGTCCTTCAGCGCCTGTCGATTCGTAACGTCGGTCACTTGAAAAGAAGCCTTGCCACCAGAGGACTCAATGTCCTGCACGATCTTCTTCAAACGGTCCTCACGTCGTGCCGCCAGCATTAAGATGGCTCCTTGACTGGCAAGAAGTTTGGCGGTTGCTTCGCCGATCCCACTGCTTGCACCGGTTATAATAATAACTTTTGAATCGATCATAATTTTCTCCTTTAATGTTTATGGTTTAATAATTAGGGCTAGCTTTTTCGATCGCTGCCTGGATCCCGGTTGGCGCACACATTCAAGGTAGAAATATTGCCTTTGCGTTGACAAATTCTTTCATGCCAAAGCCACCGTGTTCGCGACCGAAACCAGAATCCTTGACGCCGCCAAAGGGCATGTTGGGATCTATTGGATCAAAAGAGTTGATGTGGACCATGCCGGTATCGAAATGGTTGCGGGCGAGTCTTAAGGCCTTGTCCTCATCTTTGGTAAATATCCCACCGCCGAGACCATAGCGGCTGTCGTTGGCAATGCGCATTGCATCCGCTTCATCCTTGGCCTTGATGACTGAAGCGACCGGACCGAACAGTTCGTCGTCATAGGCGGGTGTGCCGGGTTGACAATTGGCTAGAACGGTAGCCGGGTAGTAGCACCCCACGCGATCCGGCGGATTGCCACCGCACAGCAATTCAGCACCACCTGCAACACTTGTCGCGACCTGTTCGGACAGCTTGTCAAACTGCTCTTTACTGGAGAGAGGACCCAGATCTGTCTCATCTTTCATTGGATCGCCCAAATTGATTGCTTTCATCTGTTCGACAAAGGCGTTGATAAATTCATCATATACTGCCTCCGTCACCACAAAGCGTTTGGCCGAGACACATGTTTGGCCGTTATTGTAAAGCCGCCCTTTGACGCAGGTTTTCACGGCAAGTTCGACCTCGGCGTCTTCGAGCACCAGATAGGCATCGTTCGATCCCAATTCGAGCACAGATTTCTTCAAATGCTCCGAAGCTTTCTGGCTAATGTAGCGGCCAACTTCATCACTGCCGGTCATCGTCACGCCACGCACCAGTTTATGTTCGATGATTTTGTCCGAGGTATCGTGGTCGATAACCAGCATGTCAAACAGTCCCTCGGGCAGTCCTGCCTCTACGCACAGGTCACGCAGCATCAACCCGCTACCCGTGCAAATGGAGGCATGTTTCAAAACAACTGCGTTTCCGGCCATCAGGTTGGCGGAGAGAAAGCGAACCGTTTGATAGATCGGGAAATTCCACGGCTGAATACTATAAAGAACGCCAATCGGAGAAAAAGTCACGATACCCCGTTTCTTGCCTTCGCTGTGGGTGCGCTTCTCGTCAGCCAGTTCGGTCGGGCCATTCTTCGCTGTGTATTCCAGGATACGCGCGCACAGCTCGACCTCGGTTTTCCCGTCTCGAAAAAGTTTGCCCATTTCTTGTGTCATAAGCTTGGCAAATTCGTCCGACTTTTCACGCAATGCCTTGGCAATATCACGAAGGTAAGGCGCGCGCTCATCATGAGTCTTTTTTTTCCACTCCAGAAAAGCTAAATGACACGCCTCGACTTTTTCGAAGGCGGTGTCAGTGCTTATTAAATTATAGTTGGCAAGAGTTTCTTCCGTAGCGGGGTTAATTGTGGTGATTTGTGTCATATTCAGTTCTCCTTTTTATTTCAGAGTCAGTGACATTTAGCCCTGCTCCATTTAAAAAAGCTTCGGGTGACTGTCTAGGTTTGAGATAATGGATACTGGACGTATCACCATCTATAATTTCTATTCCATTCGATAAAGTGTTTTTCTTTTATGGTCCTTCTCCTCTTTTATATGGGTCCCGCCCGTTAAGACCGAAAATGATTAATAAATATAGCGTTCACAAATTTTACGATAATGATACCCGTAAATGGAAAGGGTGATGGCAGTGGGTACAAGTTTGGGTTTCCGGATCAGGGTCCATAAAAGCAGATACCAGTATTGGAATCGCTCTTTGCCAAAAACTCCGAGCCAAAATGCAGCCCGGAAGAATGAAAGAAACCGCTGAAAATCCATGGGCTGGATAATCTCAGGAGTTTTAAGTTCACGAAATAAGGTCCTGACTCTGCGGTAATAGTTTTTCGGCTCGTAGATCTGTTTCATGATGTCCCTGTATCCATCCGCAAGATTATCCATGCCCATTTTGGGAATAATATTGGTGGTGCCGTCCACATTGTCCCCAGAAAAAAAGTCTAACACCCGGTTTTCTTTTTGAAGCCGTTCAAACAGACGGGTTCCCGGAATGGCCTGGAGCATTCCCACCATGGCCGTGACAATGCCGCTTTTCTGGATAAAATCAATCTGCCGCTGGAAGATGGTGGCCTTGTCGCTGTCAAACCCGACAATGAAACCACCCATGACCTGAAGGCCGGAACGGTGAATAATGGCCACACTTTCTAAAAGATCCCTGTTGTTATTCTGGGTTTTATGACATTCGGCAAGACTCGCCTCATCCGGGGATTCTATCCCGATAAACACGGAATCAAACCCTGCCGTTACCATCAAATCGAGCAGTTCAGGGTCATCGGCCAGGTTGATGGAGGTTTCCGTAAAAAAAACGCATCCCTTTTTATCCTGTCGCCATTGGATCAATGCCGGAAGCAGGTGTTTTTTTAAATACCCTTTATTGCCGATAAAATTATCATCCACAAAAAAGATACTGCCGCGCCAGCCGGATGCATAGATCTGATCCAGCTCCAGAATGATCTGTTCGGGTGTTTTCAGCCTTGGTACATGACCGAACAATTTCGTTACATTGCAGAAGTCGCAGTTAAAGGGGCATCCCCTGGAGAACTGAAGACTCATGGAGGCATACCGTTTTAGTTTTAACAGGTTCCACAGGGGGACAGGTGTATCAGAGGGATCACAGAACCCGGAAGCTCTGTATATTTTTTTGGCACAGCCTTTTTCAAGGTCCTCTAAAAACCTTGGCAATGTCAGCTCTGCTTCGTCCAGCACCAGGTGATCCACGGTTGGATAATCCTCAGGTTCAGAAGTGAACAAAGGTCCGCCCGCTGCAATGGGGACATTCAATGCCCTGCAGCGGTCAATGATCTGTACTGCTGATGTGCGCTGAATGGCCATTCCGCCGATAAACACCATATCCGCCCATAAAATATCCTTATCGTTCAGGCTTTCCACATTGGTATCCACCAGACGTTTGTTCCACTTTTTCGGCAGCAGGGCTGCCACCGTGACAAGCCCCAGCGGCGGGAAAGCGGCTTTTTTCCCGACAAAACTCAATGCGTGGGTAAATGACCAGAAGGTTTCCGGAAATTCAGGATAGATTAACAATATATTCATCATAGGACACTCCTTTGGTTCTGACCGTTTCAATGGTTTCTATTTTCTGGAAATTGATCCCCACATAAAATCCGTATGATCAAAGGCGCGCTCAAAAGGGCTTTTGTGCCCAGTAACACCCCGAATCTGAGAGATTTTATATGCAGATCTAGATCTGGTTTCCCACTCCTTGAGCACGCTAAAACAGTTGCGTCAGAACACCTCTCGGGACGCCTTGGTCCATCTTCATTGTGTCGAATCTGGACAAGGAAGTCAGTGTGAATGTTGATGCTCCGGTTGGTCGTCGGCCGGTCGTTGCCTGAGGAAGAAATACTCACCTATCAGGATGACTGCCATGGCAACCGCTGCCACGATTAAAACAAAAGGATCAGAGATAATTTTTACCCAAAGAAAGCCGCCAAGGATGATCATATTAAGAGCTATTGCAATGACCGGAATCACCGGATTTGCACCCAACTCTTTTCTCAAGTGGCGCAGCACGCCCCAATGAATGGCGATATCCATAATCAGATAAAAGATGATACCCAACGCCGCGATGCGAGACAGGTCAAAAAAAGCCGTCAGCAGCAAACCTAGAACAACGGTATAGACCAGCGTATGCTTTTGGATACTGCCCGGCATGTGAAAGTGACGATGGGGAACCAGTTTCATCTCGGTAAGCATGGCCAGCATTCTTGATACCGCAAAAATACTAGCGATGATACCTCCAGCGGTGGCCAACATGGCCAGAATCACCGTAAACCAGACCGCATATTCCCCCAGTGCCGGCTTGGCCGCGGCGGCCAGCGAGTAATTGCGCGTTGCGATAATCTCTTCCAGCGACAGGTTGCTGGCGACTGCAAAGCCCACCAGCGCATAGATCACCACACACAGAGCAATTGAAATCATGATGGCCCTGCCCACATTGCGGTGCGGATCTTTTAGTTCCGAACCGCTATTGGTAATGGTGGTAAAACCTTTGAAGGCTAGAATTCCAAGCGCTGTTGCACCGAGAAAACCGATCAGCGACGCACTGGGATTCGCCGCTGAGAAATTTACTTCTACCGTATCCGCCACCAGCACACCGACCACGCCAAACAGAACAATACCGCCAATCTTGATAAATCCGAGGGTCGACGCAACCCCTTCAATCACACGATTAGCGGACAAGTTAATCAGAAAAGCAACCAGCAACAGCCCCACCCCCAGAACAGGAACCAGCAGACTGCTGTCATCAATTTCGAACAACTGTAGGGTGTAGGAACCAAAGGTACGCGCCAGAAAACTCTGGGCAATCACCATGGAAAAATACATCAACAGGGCATGAAAGGCGGTCGTCAGGGTACGGCCATAGGCTTTCTCGAGGTACATGCCGATACCGCCGGCGGAGGGGAAGGCATTCGATAGTTTGACATAGGAGTAAGCGCTAAACGAAACAATCAGTGCAGCGGAAAGAAATGCCAGAGGAAACAGACTCCCGGTCATCTCGGCCATCTGGCCGGTCAGCGCGAAGATCCCAGCTCCGATCATGACACCAGTCCCCAAGGCAACAGCACCAATGAGCGAAAGACTGTCCGCCTGGTATTTCGAAGCTCTGTCGGGTGTGTTTTTCATGCTATTACTCCATATCAATATTTCAATTTAATCGTCAGATTAAGATTCTGCCCGTCGTAACGGAATCTGGCGGCAGAAAACGCAGGAGCACCGAATTCATCAATGGTGGTATTTGAAAAGCCGTAGCCTTCCGTCGGGATACCCATCAAATTGGTGTCGAGCTCGCCGTTCATGTTCTCATCATGGATGACGGAGATCGCATAGGTTCCCGGCGGGATATCCGCAAAGTCGCATTGCGCTTGCGTCTTCTGAATTTTCTTCATTATACCCGTCTTTGCCGAGACCTGAAATTTCTTGGGAAAACCCTCTGGTGATTCGAAAATCCCACAAGCTATATTTCCGCTACTGTTTTTTATGTTCTGAATTTTCACGTGAATTCCCGGGCATGATGTTTGGGAGAAAGCCATGGCGGGAAGGTTCAAAAAAATCAGCACGCCCAAAAATGCCACCCATCGAATTTCCTTGCGGATCCGTATCTCCCAGTTCGGTGGAGAATATCGCTGATTTAATAGTTGCGCTCCGGTTATCATTTTCCTTACAGCTGTGGATCGCAATCGAACTTTTGCCTGACCTTCATCATCCCTTGGGCTCCAAATATCAAGCTGTGTCTGCAGACTTTTTTTGTAAGTTGTGGTGCTCATGTTTTGCCTCCTCTCCTGATGAAAAATAAAAAATACATAAGCCGCAAAATGCAATAGCGCAAGCCTGTCCCATCATTTTGTGTATTAAGAATCCTTTCGAAGGGTGTTGAAAAGTAATCTAACGGAACCAGTTTACGGTAGCCCATGATGCTTTTAAACGCATTTTTTGTAGATTCTCGACCATCATTAATCGCTGGCGAGGCTTGGCCCCATGTTTTTTA
>Ga0136557_1001421_pt1 | contig 15476 bp, 13 predicted proteins | sample AntRauTorckE6832_FD_104796 | JGI IMG/M metagenome (GOLD analysis project Ga0136557, IMG submission 104796) | Saline lake microbial communities from Rauer Islands, Antarctica - Metagenome Torckler E6 #832 | ecosystem: Environmental > Aquatic > Non-marine Saline and Alkaline > Saline | place...
TCCCATTTAAGCCTTCTCGAATAGCACAAGTATGCTTCGAAGTCCCAAATGAGCCAATATAGAGCACTCCTGAACAGTTACAACTCGGTGGTTATGCCAATTTGGTGCTCCCACCTGAATAGTGACGTTTTTTCAAGAGTTCACAGATTGTCATTGTGCATGAGCACGCATGTCACACTGTTTTTTGTTCGAGCAAACATCACAAGGTGAACCTACCTTTTTAGAGGAGAACTGAGAGCCTATACTTATAAGACAACTCAACGTCTTAAAAGGTTTAAAAATGCCGGCTTCTCCTCCTGTCACGCCTATCCTGTCTAGAGGAAGCAGTGCACAGAGATTCTCCTGATCATCAAGTTCCCAGCCATGGACAGACCCCGGACTAAGAAACGGCCCAATCCCCCAGTGCAACTCCAGTGCTTTTTCCTCGACGATCACATTTATCTGCTGCCTGGTCTTTTCCAGGACAACCATGCCAATGAGGTCATAAAGATAGGCATCCATATACTGCTTGTGCCGTGACGCAACAATCGATTTTTTCTCCAGTTCGTCTCCGGCCGTAAAGACGCCGACCAAACTATATTGTGCGGACTTCATAAATCTGCTGGAATACCCCAGGTGCAAGACAGCCGCCTTTGTACCGCCCGTACCATCACCCATGGACCTGAGAATCACCGTGCCATCGCCGACGTGTTCCACCGGGAGCCAGCGAATGATGGCACGGGGGTGCCAATCCCCCTGGACTTCTGCAAGCACATCATCCGCCACCTTTAGTATTGCCTCGTTGTTCCCCTTTGACGTAAGCATGGCCTCAAGGTCATAACCAAAGACCTCCACCTTAATGGAATCGAAAACCTGTATTTCGGAAGTTATCACGATTACCTTCGTCTGCTAAAGAAACGGTGTAACTGTTCAGCAGTACTCCAGGTGTGCGCAGACTCCGGATGTGCGCAAGCAGCCCGAAAAACTATAGTGTGCCTACGTTTTTCGGGCTGCTTGCCTGCAGGTGGGGTGCCGCTGAACAGTTACGAAACAGTTACCTCTATTTAAACTTCAACCCCTCTTCGATGCGGGCCAGCAGCGCTTCCTTTTCTTCGGGAAACTTGTAGCCCTCGTAGTCGTGGGTCAATAGAAGCTCCCCGGAAGGATGCCGCCAAAAATTTCCGGCATGGTCAAAACAGACCCGGGAGGAAACCTCAAGGTTGCGGAGCATAGTCAGCAGTTCCTCCAGCTGTTCCTTTGGTTTCAGCTGAATTGTTTCCCCGGCCTCAATTTCGCGGTAAAGCGGTGTTCCCGAAATTGCTCTGAACGGCCTGGAACGAATGTAGTGGGGATCGATTGCGTTGAGAACCGCCGCCGTTTCCATTGCATGGGACTGGGAGAATTCTCTGCCCCCCAGACCGGGCATCCAGTACTCAGATACCTGGAAACCAGCTTCCATAGCCTTTTTCCCTGCCTCAACCAGCCCATCGGCAGTAACCCCTTTTTTGATCTTTTTCAACAGTGCATCATCGCCGGTTTCAAGCCCGAGGTGAAGGCGATCCAGGCCGGCCTCATGCATTGATAAAAGCTCCGCGGAAGACTTTTGCATTATTGTTCTGGACCGGCTATATGAGGTTACCCGCTCCAGTGACGGGAAAGTAGTGCGCAGATGCCCAAGCGCCGCCACCAGATCTGGAGTTTTCATAATAAGGCTGTTGGCATCCTGGATAAAGGCGGTACGCCCCCCTGACATGGCCCACTCCACCAACATGCCAAATCCATCGAGGTGGTTCAGCATGGGAACCTTTTCCAAAAGGGATATAACCCCCTCCCGAGTAATTTCGCCAGGTGAGTCGGCAGAACCGGAAAAAGCCTGCATATCCTTAACGAGGCAGGCCATAGCGTCGATATCCGATGTAATCTCATCCAAAGAACGCAACTGAAATGTCGCAGTTTTATACATACTGCAGAACGTGCAGTGATTCCAGGGGCAGTTCCGGGTAAATCGCACCAGCAGGGATGCGCTGCCGCCCTCGCTGGGGGGACGGTACACCCCGGTCTCGAATTGGTACGTGTCTATGTGATACGGCGGCATAACAACTCCGGTAATTTGGTAAATGTTTTAATACTTCGTTCGCAAAATTGAGGGACCCTGCTCTCCACGAAAACGCATCAGTCCTGGACCATTTTCTCTACCGTTTCCAAGGCCTTCAGATAGGTCTTTTCATTGAAGCGGGACTTGAGTGCATAATCAAGCATCTCCCTGGTAAATAACTTTTCTTTTTTCGCCAGAACGGCAAGTGAGGCCAAAGCCCAGTCCTGCTTTTTGATTGCATGGTCTTTAAAATCGATCTCATGCACTTCGGCGGAGGTCTCTGGAATAGCCACACTTTTTTCCTTAAGAACATAGGTCGCCGGGGGCAGCGTGCCAAATATCCTGTGACGTCTCTGCACGCCTTCCTCACTGAGCGCTAGGACCACGGTGGGCGTTTTAATACCGGTATAGCCTATTGTATTCGGTGAGACAATGATCTCGCTGACCGACTGGCCCCGGAGTACCGTGATATTATAATCGTTTTTCATGGAGACATTCATGCCGGCAGCCATCCCGGCATAGCAGACGATATCTCCTGCTGTGACAATTCTCATCCCGGCACTGCCGAGAATGACAATCTCCTGGGACTCGGGGGTATCCAGCACATAGGCCCTTTCAATGGTTACAGGCTCAGGAAATTCCGTTTTTTGCCGGGCAAGCTTGCGGTACAGCTCTCCATATTCCGGCCGGGCATTCTTTTCCACCACACCGCCCATGGCAGGCAGATCATCGACCATCTCCTCAAGCACCCTGGGAGTGAGGTTATTTCTCTTGGTGTAGCGTCCGGTGCACAGACCGAGGGTTTCAAGAAGCGAAAACCCCTTATGCCGCATTGCCTCGGCAATCCGCTCAGACAGCTCGACATCGTGGCCGGAGCAGCGCCCTACCCAGGTCGCGCCTGCACTTTGAGCCACCGCACAGATATCGATGGGGATTTCAGCCTGGTTTAAAAACTCCGATCCAGTAATGGCATCCGGAGGTGTTGTTACCGAATACTGACCGCCTGTCATGCCAAAGTTAAAATTGTTGAGCACCAGCAATGTGATATCGAGGTTCTTCCTGCAGGATGCCATGACATGGGCACCACCGATCCCCAGTCCGCCATCTCCCATGGTGACAATGACATTAAGCTCAGGATCGGCAAGTTTCAAGCCGGAGGCATAGGTCAGCGCACGACCATGCAAGCCGTGCAGCGCATGGACATTAAAGAAGGTGTCAAAAAGTCCTGAACATCCGATATCACTGACAATCACCGTTTTATCGGCAGGAATGCCCAGCTCTATCAAGGCCCTGTCAAGCCCCTTGGTAATATTTTGATGGGTGCAGCCCGGACAAAACACCGGCGGCCGGTTTTCATTGAGAAAGCTATACATCTTCAACAACCTCCATAATTTTTGCAGGGGTGATCAACACCCCGTCCATCTGGCCGTAAAAATCAATTTTGGTGCCGCAGAGCACCCTCCTGATCTCTCCAACATACTGGCCCTGGTTCATTTCGATAACCACCACGCGTCGAAATGAGGCGGCTTTTTCCCTGAGCAAGGTTTCGGGAACCGGCCACAGGGTTTTGAGGGTCAGGGTGGATACCGGGCGGCCCCGTTGCTCAAGCATGGCCGCCGCATCTTCCACCGCTCGTGCGGTTACGCCGTAACTGATGACCAGAGTCTCACTATCTTTTTTGAGGTCTTCTTCAAAGAGGGTTATTCGTTCTTGCGCGGCAACTATTTTCTGTTCCAGTCTTTGCTGCATCCGTGATATTGTTTCCGGGTCGATGGTGATATAGCCATCCGGCCCGTGCGTGGAAGAGGTCTGTCTAACCAGTTTGCTGCCGCCGATGGGAAGAAACGGCGGCGCCATGTTCACCTCCGCCTGAAACGGCAAATAGTCATCACCTGCAAACATTTTGCGCTGCACCAGGGAAGGCAACTCAACCGCGCTCAGATCTACGCTCTCCCTGGTCATGCCGATTTCCTTGTTAGAGGCGATAAACACCGGACATCTGAATTCTTCGGCATAGTTGAAGGCGTGCACGGTCAAGACATAGCAGTCCATGGCATCCTTGGGAGCGAGGACAATAACGGGGGCCCCGCCGGTATTGCCCCACCGCAGAAACTGGATATCGCTGTCCGCACCCCGGGTGGCCGACCCCGTGGAAGGCCCAAGCCTCTGGACATCGGCAATCACAAGTGGGATTTCACTGCCGACGGCAAAAGAAATCTGTTCGCTATAGAGGCTGATTCCCGGGCCGGATGTAGCGGTCAAGGCCTTTTTACCGGCCATTGCGGCACCGATACAATATCCAATGGAAGCAATTTCATCTTCCCCCTGAACGCAAAGTCCGCCCCTGGGGGGAAGCATTTTCAGCATATTACTAAAAATTGTGGTGGCCGGAGTAATCGGATATCCGGCAAAAAAATCGCATCCTGCCGCAATTGCCCCTCTGGTAATAGCTTCATTGCCTTCCATAAATGATACAGCCATTGTTTTTCCTCACATTCTACAAACGTGGTTTTTCATTGTGTGTTGCACAGCAATTGCACTAACATTACAAAACATTAGAAATTAATAAATTCCAAGGGAATCGAGAACCGCTCTTGAAGGATAGCCATCCGCTACCAGCCCTTCTTCCAGCTGGTATAAACGTATGGCTTTGCGTGTATTCGTCCCGACAATGCCGTCGGCTTTGCCGACCTCATACCCCATATCGGCAAGTGTATTCTGTAACGCAACCACCTGTTCAGATTTCAGCGGCGCAACTTCCGGATAGCTGGAAATATAAAAATTTCCCCTGTCGGCAATTTTATCGGCAAGAAGCCCAACCGACAGGGCGTAATAGCGCGACCTGTTCCACTTGAGGATAATTTCATAATTATCGTACACCAGAAAAGCAGGGCCCGTATGTCCGTTCGGCAGGATCAGCTGCGCCATCATTTCAACATCTGGAATACGGTTGCCATTAGTTTTGGTTATTCCGAGATTACGCCACCTTCGCAGTGGATAGGCTGTATCCAAAGAGATACTGGAGAAGTCAAAACCATCGGGCAGGACAACTTCGCGTCCCCATAATTGACCTCGTTTCCAGCCAATCTGCTGGAGAAAATTGGCGGCCGAATGTAAGGCATCGACAACACTGCCCCAGACATCCACCCGGCCGTCACTATCACCGTCAATGCCGTATTGGCGAAGGGCGGAAGGCATAAACTGCATATTCCCCATCGCTCCGGCCCAGGACCCCTGTAATTGTTCAGCACGTACCCGCTTATTGTCGAGCAGATGAAAAACATCGAAGAGTTCCGAAGTAAAATAGTCGCTGCGGCGCTCATCACAGGCCAGCGTTGCCAGGGAGTCAAGAACGGACATCTTGCCAAGATAACTGCCGAAGTTGGTCTCCATCCCCCAAAAGGCCAGGAGATAATGGCCAGGTACACCGTACACTCGGTTCAACTCGTCAAGCAGGTCGGAATATTTTTGAAAAAGCTCTCTTCCTTTAACAACCCTGAAAATGGTCACCCGGCGTTTATAGTACTCGAAGAAGCTTTCCGTAAATTCCGGCTGCTTGCGGTCCAGTTGGAGAACTTGCTCCACCGGTTTGAGATTTGCAATGATATCCTCATAGATGTATTCGCTGTACCCGGCAACGGCTGCCTCGCGTTGCAGTTTTCTTATACAGCGCTGAAAATCCTCTCCTCCCGCGCTTGTCTCGGCCTCCGCCCAGCCCGTTGTGCCGCAGAAACACAATGCTCCCAGCAGCAGTACCGACCAACATCTCAATCGTATTTTCCAAGAAATATACAATACATCCAGCATACACATACATATCACCTACTATACAATAGAAAGACGCAATTATAAGGTGTACCAGCAATACACCTTTCGAACTATCTGCATGATACTGTCCATAACTGGAATTACAATGTGAATTTTGACTGTAACTGCTCACAGGGCACCCCGCGATTGGCTTACGTATGACCAATACGCTTCACCAGTCTGATCGCGAAGGTAAGCGTAAGACTCCGAATCTCCGGCACCCTGTGAGTAGTTACAAATACCGGGGGTAGTTATATTACGTCGCTTCCCCCACAAGTAGTTACGGTTCGACAAATGAATATAGGGAAGCATGAACTACACACCCGATAAAAAAATCTCAGTTCTTTTTCTCTGTACCGGAAACTCCTGCCGTAGCCAGATGGCCGAAGGCTGGGCCCGCAGTCTCAAGGCCGATTCCATCGATGCTTACTCCGCCGGCATAGAAAAACACTTATTTTAAACGGTATCGGTGAGCCGCTGTTGCACCCGCACCTGGAAGAAATACTACAATTTTCCAGAGAAAAGATGCCATCGGAGGCGGTCATCGGTTTTCAGAGCAACGGATTGCTGCTCAATGACCAGAAGTGCTGCAATCTCCTCTCCGCCGGACTGACAACCATCTGCCTGTCCCTGGACTCTCTTGATGAAGAACCTGCATCATCCGATGGCGAACATAATGTCCGTGCCGTCACCCGGGCCTTAGCCGCACTCGTTGCGGCAAAACAGCAGACAGGGAATGAATCCTTCAAAACAGGGTTGGAGGTGGTTCTGACCCGAAACAACATATATGATCTGCCGCGTACTTGGCGAGGATATCAGGGTGCTGGAACATCCTCTTGGCACCATCCACCAGGAGTCGCTGGAGGATATCTGGAGGAGCCCCCACTATCGTGCGTTTCGCCGAGAAGCTGGCAAATATGAGTATTCTTCCTGCTGGAGTTGCACCCTTAATAATTCGTACAACTTTCGTAACTATTCAGCAAAGAGCAAAAAACCAGCAGTTTCCCCTGAACTGTAACTGTTTAGCAGTGCTCTAGATGTGCGCAAGCAGCCTGGAAAACTATAGTAGACCTATGTTTTGCAGGCTGATTGCGTACAGATGGGGTGCTGCTGAATAGTTACCAACTTTCAATATTGCACTCCTCTAAGCCAAAGCCCCAGTTTTCGTATTCCATCACTTGTGCTTTCCATGCCGGAGTAAACCACCGGGACCACAATCATGGTCAAAAACGTGCCCACCAGAAGGCCGCTTCCGGCCACAATGCCCAGGGGACTTAGGCGCTCAAGTCCCACCGCGGTCTCGAATATCAGCGGCGAGAGCCCGATAATGGTGGAAAAGGTGGTCATCAGGATGGGCCGGATGCGCAGCTCGACGGCGCGGACAATGGCGTCCTCTTTATCCATGCCCTTTTTTCGGGACTGAATGATAAAGTCCAGGATCAACACGCTGTTGTTGATGATGATGCCTGCCAGGAAGATCATACCCATGGTTCCGGGCATGCACATGGGCTTGTCAAACAGCAAAAGTCCCCACATGGAGCCGGCTACGGCCAGGGGAATGGCGGCCATAATGGTCAGGGGATGGGCAAAGGAGTGAAACATGGCCAGAAGCAGGAGATACAGCAGGACAATGCCGATGAGCAGGGCCTGGCGCAGCTGTTTCTGAGTACTTTTCATGTCCGAGGCCGTACCGGCGGATTCCAGGCTGTAGCCGCCGGGAAGCCTCAGACCGGCCAGGGCCTTTTGAGCCATGCCGGTTACCTGGCCGATGCTCATGTCCTGGTTGACGCCGGTAACGTCTATGGTACTTTGCAGATTTTCACGGGTGATAAAGGGACGCTGCGTCCGCCATTGCACCTCCGCCAGAATCCGCAGGGGAACAGGTCCAAAATCCGATTGCACATAGAGTTGCTCCAGGGCGGATTGGCTGTTGCGGTCGGAGTGGTTGTACTGGACTCGAATCGGTATATCGAGGAAATCATCCAGGCGCATGGATGTGGCAGGTATGCCCTGTACCGCAGCGCTGACCTGCCGGGAGACTTGCTCCGGGGAGGTACCGTACATTCTGGCCAGGGCCGGATCCACCTTGATGTCCACCTGTTTTTGATCAAAGTGCCAGCTCCTGCGCACGTCGGTGAGGCCTGGTACGCCTTGCAGCCTGCTCATGGTCTCTTCCGCCAGACGGTCCAGTATCTTGGGATCCGGGCCGCTGATGATTAAATCCAGGGGCGCCTTGGTGGTGGCCATGGGCGTGGCTCCGTACTCACTGACCCGGAAGCTTTTGATCCCAGGCACCTGGCGCAGCTCTTCCCGCCAGATCTTTTCAATGTCCCAGATGGATTTGTCCCGCCTGGTCCGGTCCACCATCTCAACCGTGATGGATGCGGACTGGGCCGTGGCTCCGCCGGTGCCGAATGAAATGGCCCCGGGCTCCGATCCGATCACCGAGGAGATCTTTTCTATGCCCGGCTGAGCATAAATGATCTCTTCCACCTGGTGCAGGGTGTTTTCCACCTGCTCTACGCCGTCCGTGGCCGGCAGGTCGAACTCGATAACGGCGATGCCGGTATCCATGGGCGGCATGAGGTCGCCGCCGATCACCGGTGGAATGGTTTTGACCGTGACCACGAAAAAGACAGCGACCAGGATCAGGGTGAGCACGCGCCAGCGCAGGGCGCCCTGTAAGATGAAGACATAGAAGCGTCGCACAAGATCAACGCCGGCATCCACCCGGGCGGCAGCGCGTTCGGCAAAATTCTTCTTTTCCTTTTTGCGGCCCATTACCCGGGATGTCAGTAGCGGCACCAGGGTCAGGGCGATGACCAGGGAGGCCACCATGGTCAGGGAGATGGTCAGACTCAGCCGGCCGATGGTCCGCCCGGCATAGCCGCCGATAAAGATGATGGGCACCAGGACCGCCACGGTGGTCAGCATCCCGGCGGTAATGGCAAGAGAAATTTCCTCGGTCCCGCTATCTGCCGCGGTTTTGGCGTCCAGATCCGGTTCGGCATTGAAATGGCGGTAGATGTTTTCCAGCACCACCACCGAGGCGTCCACCACCATACCAGTGGCCACGATCAGGCCGGACAGGGTCACCATATTCAAGGTATACGGGGTGAACCAGAGCACAACCAAGGTAAAAAGAAACGACAGAGGAATGCTGATTCCGGCCACCAGTGCTGCACGCGCGTCTGCCAGGAAAAGAAAGATAACGACCACGGTGAACAGCACGGCCTGGATAATGGACAACAGCATGCCCCTCATGTTGACGTCGATCAGCGGCTGCTGGTCCTGGGTGATCTCAAAGGTAATATCCGGATATAGAGCCGAGAGTTGTGGTAAAAAGGATTTGATCCGTGTAATGGCAGCCACAGTGTCTCCGCCCTCGGGCTTGATGATCCCCAGGGCGATGGCCGGCTGGCCGTTGCCGTGATAGGCGGAGCGCGGCTCCTGTTCGGTGAGTTCCACCTCAGCTACATCGGAGATGCGTAACAGGCCCTGGTCGGGACGACGGATGGGCAGTTGCCTGATTTCTTCAAGATCCTTGAATTCACCGATAATGCGTACCAGGTATTCGCTGTCGCCCGCGTATATATTGCCGGCAGGAGCGGAGATATTCTGTTCGGCCAGGACGGCTATGACCTCGCCAATAAAAAGGTCGTGGGCGGCCAGCTTGTCCCTATCCATCCGCACCCGGACCTCGGGGCGGTGGCCGCCGAAGACATCCACGTCAGCCACGCCTTGTATGGTCAGCAGCCGGTCCTGGATCTGATTTTCGGCCAGCAGACGGATTTCGGAGAGATCGCGCCTACTGTTTTCCTTGGGTTGCAGAGCCAGGGTCAGAAGCGGCCTGGCCGTGGCATCGCTGAGGCGATAGAGTTTCGGCTCTTGTGCATTTTTGGGCAGGTCAGCCCGGATGCGGGCCATGGCGTTTTGTACGTCCAGGATGGCCTGGCCCGGATCCTTGGAGTAGGAAAATTCGGCCATAACCGAGGAGACCTGGTCGCGACTGGTACTGCGAAGACTTTCCAGCCCGCTTAAGGAATTGATCTCTTTTTCAACCACCTCGGTGATTTTGTCGCTGACATCATCGGCGGCAGCCCCGGGTTGCACGGTGACCACCACGACCTGGGAGGGAAAGGTGTCCGGAAAAAGGTCGGAAGGCGTGCGCAAAAAACCGAAAAATCCCATGGCCGCCACCAGCAGGACTGCCGCCACAACTGCATAAGGGTTATTTAACGAGGCTCGGGCCGGGTTCATCGTATGGCCTCCACCTTCTGTCCTGCTGAAAGCGTCGCCCAGCCCAGATAGGTGTTTTTCACCACCTGCATCCCGACATCGATACCCTTGACGGCAACCCTGTCTCCAGAGCGCCCCAGAACGGAGATCGGCTCTGCACTGAGCTTGCCCTCGGTTACTGCAAAGACATGGATCTTGCCTTGGGGGCCCTCAATCACTGAAGAGGCCGGAAGCAGAATAACATCCGTGAGCCTTTTGAGAATAACATGTACCGGCACATAGGCCCCCGAGGTAAGACCGTTTGCGGCTTCCTGATCCAGCCGGACCTCGGCCCGCATCATCTTGGCTGTGTTCAGGGCCGGTTCCAGCAGGCTGATTTGGACCTGCCGAGTGGAGCTGTTGACCTTGAAAACAGCTGCCTGCCCTGTATTCACCTGGGGAAGGTCCTTTTGAGGCAGGTCAAAGACCAGTTTTAACCCGGACTGATCCTGGACCGTGATCAGGGTTTTGGATGGCGTCGCCATGTCTCCGGGATCGGCCAATCGCTGGGTAACAACACCGGCAAAAGGGCTGGTCAGGGTATAATAGCCGCGACGGCTGACAAGCTCGGCTTTCTGATTTTTCAAAGCCTCGATTTGCTTTTCAATGGCCACCGATTTCTCCCGTGACGCGCGCAGCTTCCCCCATAAATCCGAAGCTTTATCTGCTGTCTGCTGGGCCTGGGATCTGGAGATGGCACCCTTATCCGCCAGGGTAAGATCCCGTTCTTTCTCCGCCTGCCAATAGGTATGGGACTCTTGCAGTGCCTTCACCGTTGCCTGGTTACCGGCGAGTTCAGCCTGGGTCTGGTCAATGCGGGAGAGGATGGCATCAATACTGTGCTCGATCTCTTTGGCATCGAGCTCGGCCAGGACTGTACCGGCCTTTACCCGGTCGCCTTCATCCACTTTGATCGTTATCAGCTCAGCTGTCACCCGGGCTGATACCTGGGCCTGCAGGGCCGGTTCTACCACTGCCAGATACTGTTTTTGTAGACTGAGGTCTCCTTTTTCGGCTAGAATCACGGTCACCGGCCGGGGCTGGGTGCCGTAGGCCGGGGTTTGGGCCAGTTCCTTTTTCTTGTTCTTGACCAGAAAGAGGCCGCCCCCGATCAGGCAGATCAACGCTACAAACACAATTCCGATACGCAAAAAACGTCGCAATTTTTACTCCTTTCCCTTGAACTTTCCTAGAGTTTTCCTAAAATTTTCCTTGGGCCAGATCGAGCCTGGCCAGATCCGTATTGTAGGCGGCCATGGCACGAACGTGGTTGGTCTCGGCCCGCAGTAAGGCGTCCTGGGCATCCAGGACATCGACGATGGTCCCCTTGCCAAGATTGTACTTGGTCTGTTCAATATCCAGGGCCTCCCGGGCTTCTTCAATGGCCGCCCTGGTTGTCTGAACCCTTTTGGTATCGGCTTTCATGCTATCCCTGGCATTTTGCACTTCCAGACGGATCTGCAGCTTGAGTTGCCGAAGACTTTCCTGGAATGTGGCCAGCTCAGCCCTTGCTCCGGCCATCCTGGCCGAAATCTCGCCTCCGGCAAACAGGGGCACTTCCAGGAAAAGTCCGACACTGCCAATGTCTTCGGAATCGGATGCGCCGGGTTGCTCCACCGTATCGCCGGCGGCCCATCTGCCTCCATAGGTACCGCGCAGATCCACCTGCGGCCAGTATTCCCCTTTGGCCGCGGCCAGAGCTTTTGCAGCGGCGGTTGTTTCCTGCTTCAGGGCCTGATAGTCCTGCCTGCCGGCTAAAATCTCATCCCAGGAAACCACTTCGAACAGTCTAGAGTCCTCTGCAAAAGAGAGTTCACCGGTAACGGGCAGCCGCTTGTCCTCTGTTTCCAAGCCCAGTTGCGTGGCCAGGAAGCGGTGCAGAGCATCCAGGCGGTTTTCTTCGGTTATGATCTGTTGCTCAATATCCGACAGTCTGACCCTTGCCCGAAGGAGGTCGACCTTGACCCCTTTCTGTACAGCGATCATATCTTGGATTGTTTGTTTTTGTCGCTCAACAGTTGTGTGCGAAAAGCGGAAGGACTCGATCACCCGCCGTTGTTCCAGAATGGCATAAAAGGTGGAGGTCACATTGAAGACAGTTTCCTTTCGGGTGCGGCCCAGCCTGTTCATGGACGCCTGGGACAGCAACCTGGCTGCAGAAGCGCGGTTGACCAGCTGTCCACCGGTAAACAGCGGCAGCTCAAGAACCAGGTCCGCCCCTACCTGGTCGGAACTATAGGTCCCCGGTTCTCCGGGTGCTCTGGCCCCCACCAGGCGTTGGTCATCCAGGGTATGCGTGGCGGCTCCCTTGGCGCTCAGATGGGGCAGGCGCTTACCTCGGGCTTCCCACCAGCCGGCCCGAGCCGACTGAACACGGCTTTTTTGGACCCTGATCCCGGGGTTGTGCTGTAAAGCCAAGGTAATGGCTTCGTCCAAGGGCAGTGCTTCTCCGAAATCCGCCGGAGTGTCGTTTCCACTCCGGCTGGGCTCGGCAACCGCAAAATCCGTTGTTACAGGCAGCTCATAATCAGGAAAGTTGTTCTGGGCTACCGTACAACCGGCTAGAAGCAATGCCAAAAGAACAGGCGTAAAAAAATGGTTGATAGTGCTGCTCATTGTGCGCTCCTTTTTGTAACTCTATAGTAGCACCCCACAATGCGGGGGGATAAAATGGTTTGGCCATAGGTAACTACTTATGGGGGAAGCGGCGTAATGTAACTAACCCCGGTATTTGTAACTGCTCACAGGGTCAAATACACTTTTCGTTGTCTCGTTTTTCGTGACAGGTCTTCAAAAGCAAGACGTTCAAACATCTCGCACAAAAAACATCAATCGAAATGAAACGGCGCCAGATACGCTGCCAATTTCTCCCTTGCATCACTGTCGAGGACTGGGCAGTTGGAATGATCTTTGGCCCCTTCTGCAACTCTGACGGCAAAGACCATGCAGGTGGTTTCGCCGCATTCGCCGCAGTTGGTTTTCGGCAGGAGCTTCAGGACATCCATCATGGACGGCTGTTTTGCCCCTTTTTTGCTCGGTTCAATATTCTCGCGGTTTTCCCAGGCGGAATTAATCTCTCGCTGCAACCAGGAGACGATCTTTTCCGCCTGCTCCGTATCCTGCAGGGCGTTGACCGCAATCTTGCGGGAATGGATGGTTATCAGTTTGCCTGAGGCTTTCAGCGTAAGCGAAGGTGGATCTTCGATATAGCCAAAGCCGCCGAGAACGGTATTGAGGTAGGGGAGAGCATCTCCTACATCATCATCGAGATGTGCAAAACAATGAAGAGTTGTGGCTCCCGAGTTGCATTTCGATCGAAAAATTTCCAGATTATATCCGTTCAGCAACATACCTTTTTGCTCCATCAAAAGATGTCCAGCGCCAATGACAGGCTCATCATTTCAATTCCAACTCCCGTGCATTAAGAAAGATTTGCCCGCACAACAATTGCAAAGCTTGGCTGTATCCTGCTGTCTGTCTTAACGCGAATCACCCCAATATATTTACCGGCGTCCATTCGCCTGTTTATCACACGTATGCGGCACGGCGCATTGTCTTTCGTGCACGGTTCAACCAGCGTAGCGCTAAAAAGATGCGGCTTATCAGCAGCGACCCCGGTTATGCGGAATCCCGCAATCGAGTTAGGTGTGACTTCAAGCTCAACCGCCTCAACGTCTCCCGCCTCTCCCCGGAAGTAAACAAAACCCGGCTCAATTGACGCAAACTTTTCAACACGTCCGAAAAGGGTCAACCTGAGATTCGGCCTGCGTGGATCGTTGGTTTTTACCACAATCCTCTCGCTTTTTTCTTTTCCGCCATAACCGGCGGTATTAAAACGAACTGTTATTTTTCCCTCTTGGCCCGGAGGGATCAGCCGCGTACTCGTCGCGGCCGTACAGCCTCACCCCGAATTTATCTTGAGGATTTTAAGCGGCTCATCACCTTCGTTTTTGACAATGAAATCATGGGCAACTTCAGAGTTTTCCAAGGCCGGCGAAAAATCATATCTGTTATCCGGCAACACCACCCGCGGAGCGGCCAGCGCCAGGGAACCGGTTCCCCATATGCATCCCAGTAACAGGAGGATACCGACAAACCGTTCCAACCAACTCTTCTTCATATTCATACCGTTTCGTTTCTCCTTTCTTGCGTTTGACGCCATCGTCGTAATTTCTCGGGATAGAGCGTTGCTACAACAATCACCAGAGCAATCAACAAAAATGCCACATCCCTCAATATCGTTCCAACTCCAGCGGAACTGGCTGTCGCTTCCGTTGAAAAGCACCCGCAATGAACATCGAGCCCACGGATCCCATTTATGACAAGAGCAATAATAAAAGCGCAAAGCAGGGAAAAGGCCGTTAATGCCGCCCCGGGCATCCACACCCCCACAATCAGCAGCACACCGATGAGCAGTTCGAGCCACGGCAGAGCCAGGGCCACAAAATTGACCAATCCGTCGGGCAGGAGCTGGTATTGAAACACCGCCAGAGAAAACTGCTGCGGGTGGAGTATCTTGTCGTAGCCGGCATACACAAAGACGGCGCCTAAAAACACCCGTAAACCAACAAAAATCATTGAACTGCCGTGATATTTTCTTAGCCGTTTACCTGTCTTAGAGAAAAAAGCCGCCATTAATATCCTCCGAATGCACTTTAGGCCACCTTGAAAAATTTCATTTTCCAAGGTGGCCTTTATTCGATTGGCAGACCGGCGTTGCGCCACACCGTCCAACCATTCACGAGGACACGGACATTGGGATAGCCGAGGTCCGTGAGAAACATGGCCAGATTATGACTCAAGTCACAGGCCTCACCGTCACAGTAGCAGATCAGGTGTTCTTTTTCATCCAGGGACATGGCATTGGCCATATAACTGCTCTCTACCTCCTGCCAGGGAAAGTGGATCGCCCCGTTGATATGTCCGGCATCAAAATCGCCTTTTGGCCTGGCGTCAAGAAACAACGCCGTATCGTTTTTGAACAGCTCTTCGGCCTTCTCCAGGTTAATGACTGTACCGTCTCCCACATCGCCGTTTTGGGAAAGAGCCGACCAGTCTTCAAAAACCGCAATACCGTCGCTGCGCAGATAATTGGTGCCAAGGCCGATACAGACAGCTGCGATAATAAAAAAGATGAGTTGCAGCATTGCCCGCCGGAGTAACGTGCTCTTCTCGTTCATTTGATTCTTTTGTAATAACCACCATGAAAGAGGCTTTCACAACGAAGCATGAAACTTAAGTATAGACAAGTAGATTGAGTCATAGCTATATCCTTATTAAACAGAAATTAAGCCAATTAATTCATTTAAAAAGGAGA
>Ga0136557_1001423_pt1 | contig 15447 bp, 13 predicted proteins | sample AntRauTorckE6832_FD_104796 | JGI IMG/M metagenome (GOLD analysis project Ga0136557, IMG submission 104796) | Saline lake microbial communities from Rauer Islands, Antarctica - Metagenome Torckler E6 #832 | ecosystem: Environmental > Aquatic > Non-marine Saline and Alkaline > Saline | place...
AAGATTTCGGAATAAGCCCATTTTACCGGTGGCACAAAAAGCACATCCAAATACACAGCCTACTTGCGACGATACACAAACCGTTAACCGACGTGCGGCTCCATCAGCAAAGAAATCGGGGATCAGAACAGCTTCAACTTTGTATTCTTCCTCGGGGTCATTCAACTGGAATAGAAATTTGATAGTGCCATCTTTCGACTCCTGCTGCTGCACCAGCTGAATACGATTAATAGTGGCAATTTCCCGGAGTTTTTCCCGAAGATCTTTAGAGAGGTTCGTCATCTCATCAAATTCGGAAATCCCCTTTTGATACAACCACTGGAAAATTTGATCGGCCCGGAAACTTTGGAGTCCCAGTTCGCTGCAAAATTGAGTCAGCTCGTTTTTGGTGAGAGATTTCAGGTCAGTCTTAAGAGCGGTATTCATTGTTTTCATAGGTAATGAAGATATGAATTAATCCCCCGAACATCGACCTGTAAATGTCAGGTTTTATCGGTTTGGTCGCCCTGAATACTGTCCATCTTGGTGCAGAAAACTATTTCTCATGAGTTCTTTGAAGGTTTCTTGCTGCTCCGGGTTAAGTATTTCCCGCATCTCAGTAAAATGAGTAAACATAGATTGTTCGATCTTTATGTATTGCTTGGTGAGCAGGTTCATTAACGAATCTTTTTGAGTGGGACTCGCTTCACTTTCAACGATTGCAATATCGAGATAGGCTTTTCGGTAGTTATCCATCTGGGTTCTCAGAGCTCGCATTTCGCTGTAGTGGCTGCGTCTGATCTCCATAATTTTTTGAGACTGTGCTTCGGAAAGACCCAACTGATTTTTCATAGACTGATGCATCTCGCTGCGATCGTGATTCTGTAGGCGGTCATGCATTCTTGCCCCATAAGAAGAACTATTAATCCATAGGGTAAAAAGTATAGCTACATTTAATACCACCATAATGGCTAAACCAATGAGTGCCCACTTATATTTTTTTGAAAGGTTCATGTTATTCTTCCTCAAAAGTATTGTAATAGTTTAGTTCAAATACCTGGTAATCAGCCGTAAAATCTTCAAGCACATACGTTGCATCTGCCTCTTGCTGTAAAGTATTTGAAGAATATGCAGAAATTGAAAGTAGATTCAGCGATGCAATAATCATGATAGAAGCGGCGGCTAAAGCAAAGCCAAATTCAAAAGAATTCCTTTGACCCGGGGACTGTTGCTGATGTTCCATTCGGGCCATTAGTCGGCTGTAGAAGAAATCGTCCGTTTTAGCACGCTCGATTTTATTCAGAGCCTTCAGGGTTTGTTCCACTTCGTAGTCAATATGCTTTTTGGTGCTCATGGCTTAATCCAGTTCGTTTTGTTGATAGTAGTGATACAGGTTTTTCTTTAATGTGTTTTTTGCACGATGAATCAAAGACTCAACGGCAGGAATACTCAATTCCATGATCTTGGCCACCTCTTGGTAACTCATGCCTTCTATTTTTTGGAGTGTAAATGCCACTCGTTGTTTGTCGGTGAGTTTATCAATTTCAGAAAATAAGACCTTGGCGCGCTCTTTATTTTCCAAGGCTAATCCAGGATGTCCATAGGTTGATTCATCGGGTTCCTGATCAGGTTCGTTAAACATTCCGTCAAGAGCTTTAAAAAACCAGGAACGCTTTTTCCGTTTACGGTATCGGATAAGCTCCAGTGATTTTGTTACTGAAATGCGGTATATCCATGTTGAAAGTGAAGCCTCTTTCCGGAAATCATGAATAGAATCAAATACCTGGATAAATACTTCCTGGCTCACATCTTCCGCATCGTGAGGGTTATGCAAAAACCCCAAGCATGTATTGTAAACGACATCTTTATGCTGATCAACTAAATGCCGGAAGGCATTTTCAAGGCCTTGCTCAAGCTGTTCTATAAGTTTTGCTTCCTCGATAACCTGCCTGTGGCTTTGGGTTGATATGTGTTGGATCGGATGCATTTTATTGCCATTCAGAATACATAAAATGCAGGGCTTTTACACCCTGCACTTCATTAACCTGGCTATTTATTTTTCATTTTATGGCGCATAATTTTGCTGGCATTTTGATGAAACAAGTCAAATTTTACGCGTTGCTCTTCAGTCAGGGTTTCCCTGATCGATTGCTGGTGTTCGGCGCGTTGTTTCATCATAGTTGCTTGCAAGTCGCTTATTTCGTCAATAACATTATTAATGGCATTCTGATCATAGTTATCGGCTATTTTGAGAACTTGAAGTTGAGCATGCTTTTCTTTGATATTGGCCTTGTGGGTCATTATTTCTTTTTGCTGTGCAACATGCATTTTTTGGATGGTGGCTTTTTGATCTTCAGTAAGATCTAATTTTGCCATCAGCTGCATGTGATGATTATTCATGCCTTGATTATTTTGCTGCATACGTTCATGCATTTGGGCTCTCATCCGATCCGGATTTTGAGTGCGTTGCTGTGCGATAAGGTTTGTGCTAAATCCTGCCATTAAAAAAAGCAGTAAAATGGATTTGATAGTAACTTTCATGATAGAAATCCGTTAAAATTAATGTTGGTGTTCATTGTTTAGATGTCAGTTTCAGTCAAAAACTTGTGGCATACAACAAATAATTTTTGGTAAATTGTTTAACGGGGATAATCCCATATTTACATTTGATGATGGTATTTCATTACGAATGCTCTTATAATAAGCATCTGTTATAAACCAGAAAGAGACCTGCTAATTAATTAAGTTTAAGAAACACTATGTTTTCTCTTCCTTTACGATTATTTATCGCCATCCTGTTAATTGCTGTTGTTGGGGCTTGTTCAAGCACCGAAAAAGCAATGCAGGAACCTGATCAGACCTCAACTATTGATGACGATCGAAAAGCTGAACTTGAAAGGCTTTATTACGCCCGGAAAGACAGTGCCCGAATGAATTTTACCGAAGCCGATACCGAGTTTATGATCGGGATGATTGCCCACCATGCACAGGCATTAATTATGTCAGACCTGGCAGATGAAAATAATGCAAGTTCTCAGATCAAAGTATTGGCTGCTCGTATCATCAATGCTCAAAAAGATGAGATCAAGACGATGCAGAAATGGCTTCGCGATCGAGATCAAAAAGTACCTGAAGTACATATAGAAGGCCTGAATTTGATGATTCACGGACTTGGTGAAGACCATGCACATATGGATCATACTAATATGGTCGGAATGCTATCACCAGAGCAGCTTAAAGAGCTCAGCGAGGCTAAAGGCGACCAATTTGACCGTCTTTATTTAAAGTATATGATACAGCACCATAAAGGGGCTGTTGTTATGGTAACCAAACTTTTTTCAACCAATGGAGCAGCCCAGGATGAAAATGCTTTCAGGTTGGCTACCGATATCCAGGTAGATCAGAGAACAGAAATTGCCCGAATGCAGCTTATGTTAGACGACATGACTGCATCAACTGATTGAAACAAATCAAAATATCTTACTACCAACTATAACAAAGATTTGCTAATTAAAACAAATACCTAACTAAGTATGAATAACACAAATACAATTTCAAACCTGAAAAATGGGTCAGGTCGTTTTAACCTGTTTTTTGCACTAATGATCGGGGTCCTTTTTGGTGTATACGGATGTTCATCTTCATCAATGATGGATGATATGTCGGACACCGGAGTCCCAGCTATTGAACCGAAACCAGTTTCAGAAGTAACTCCTCCAACGCCAGATCCACGTGTTGGGTTAGAAGCCGGCTTATTTGACGCCGAGGAAGCATTTTGGAATCTAGAAATGATATCTCAGACTCCACCACCTGAAGGATTCGTTGGGGTTACTAACTCAGATCTTGCTTTTAAAGACAACTACGTATTTCAGGGTAACTATAACGGCGTTATTGTTTGGGATGTAAGTAACCCAAGTAACCCGGAATTAGTAGTCGATTACCTTTGCCCGGCTTCACAAAGTGATGTTTCCGTATATGGAAACCTGATGTTTGTTTCTGGTGAAGGATTTGGCGGACGTCTTGATTGTGGTGCAGAAGGAGTTCAAACAGCCGTAAGCCAAGAACGTCTTCGTGGTATTCGAATCTTTGACATTACCAATGTAGAAGAGCCAGAGTATGTTGCTAACGTTCAGACATGCCGCGGTTCACACACTCACTCAGTCTTGAAAGATCCTGAAGATGATGAAAACGTATTTATTTATGTTTCAGGTTCAGCTCCGGTTCGCCCTGAAGAAGAATTACCAGGTTGTGTGAATGTAATGCCTGATGAAGATCCAAATTCAGCATTATTCCGAATTGAGGTTATTAAAGTCCCACTTAATAATCCTGAAGATGCGGCCATTGTAAATTCACCACGAATTTTTGATGATCTTACAGCAGCTCCAACTCACGGGCTAGCTCCTGCAGATCTTGAGCGCCTCCGCCAGGCGGAAGCAGAAGGTGCTTTTATTGTTGAGTTAGGTGGAAGTAAACGTGTTCTGCCAGATCGTTTTGTTAACCAGTTAATGGGTAATGTAATGGAAGAACGCGGTAATGACACTGGCAAGCCAACAGCGGCCGATAGTGCTGCCTTGCGCGAACAACTTCCCGATATTATCGCCCAAATGTTTGGTGGCGGAAATGATGATGATGAAGCAGAAGAACGCGGGCCAAACCAGTGCCACGATATTACATTATATCCTGAAATTGGCTTAGCCGGTGGTGCTTGTGAAGGATATGGACTACTACTTGATATCTCTGATCCTGCAAACCCGGTTCGTATTGATGCGGTAGCAGATTCCAACTTCTCATACTGGCACTCTGCCACCTTCAGTAATGATGGCAGCAAAGTGTTGTTTACGGATGAGTGGGGCGGAGGCGGTCAGCCTAAATGTCGCGAGTCCGATCCTTATGAGTGGGGCGCAAACGCGATCTTTACTATCGAGAATAATAAAATGAAATTCCAAAGTTACTATAAGCTACCTGCTGCTCAAACAGAGCTCGAAAATTGTGTGGCACATAATGGTTCTTTAATTCCTATACCAGGACGTGAGATCATGGTTCAATCATGGTACCAGGGTGGTATTTCAGTATTTGATTGGACTGATCCTGCTAACCCGGTTGAAATTGCCTTTCACGATCGTGGTCCAAGTGACCCAGATCAAATGGGAAGCGGTGGTAGCTGGTCGGTATACTGGTATAACGGTCTTCTCGTTAACTCTGAGATCGCTCGCGGACTTGATATCTTTAAATTAGAGCCAAGCCCATACATCACTCAAAATGAAATTGATGCAGCTAACACAGTGAAGTTGGATTACCTTAATGCACAGGGACAACCTAAGTTCGAATGGCCAACCACTTACGCTTTGGCTCGTGCTTATGTAGATCAACTGCACCGTGATAATGGTTTGACCATGGTTGATATTAGCGAATTGAGAGTTGGTATTGCTTCTGCAGAGCGAACGTCTAACACAGGCGTACTTAGAGACCTGGCTGAAGAACTAGATGACAAAGCTACTTCTTCATCACAGTCGCAGAAAGTACGTGACCTTGCAGACACCTTACGTGGATTAGCTTCCATGTAATTATAATTCTGCAAAGAATGAATTTAAACCCCGATTCGGTTTAGCCGGGTCGGGGTTTTTTTATTGATCCCATCTCAGGGTCTAGAGCCATGTTGTTTAGTATTTCGAATATATTATTCTCTTTTCTAAGGTCATTCTGAACAAAGTGAAGAACCTCGCCTTTTGCGAAGCTGAAAGGTTAACTGTAATGACTTTGTTTACAGTGCTTATACATCAAGCAATGGTAACCTCCCAAACAACTTTAACTTAGGTTCTTCGGGAGTACCCTCAGAATGACTTGTTGGGATTAAAAATTACCATAATTACCTCAAGCGCCATCCTGAATGAAATGAAGGACCTTGCCTTTGGCTTAGCACAGAGGTTAACTGCAGTAACTTTATTTACAGTGCATTTCCTTGGTTCTTGCAACTGACCATATTCAGTTTCATATTCCGGCACTTCTTAAAATAAATTCCATACAATGAAAAAATTCTTGTTCCTGATCACTTTCTCAATTCTTGCAACCCCACTGTTTGCGCAAAACTATCCGCATATTTTACCACTCAAAGAGCGAGCCGTAGTTATCGACGACCTCTTGAAAGACCGAATTCAAAATTTACTTCCACTGCTTATGCGTGATGCGGATATCGACATGTGGGTGGTAGTTTCCCGCGAGTACAACGAAGACCCGGTGATCAAAACTCTTCTGCCGGCAACATGGCACGCGGCACGACGCCGAACCATTTTAGTGATGCACGATTTAGGCGAGGGTAACGGGGTAGAGACCTTGGCTGTGGCGCGATATGATGTGGGCGAGATGTTCAAGCGGGTATGGGATCCCGAAAATGATCCGGAGCAATGGGATCGGCTGGCTGACATTATTCGGGAACGTGATCCGGAAAAAATTGCCATCAATATATCAGAAATTTGGGGGCATGCTGACGGTTTAGTTGTAACTGACCATGAAGAAATGAAAGCAGCTCTCGGAGAAGAGCTGAGCGAACGGTTGGTATCTGCAGAAAAGCTGGCTGTAGGCTGGCTTGAAACACGCTCCCAAAAAGAGATGCAAATTTATCCGCAGATCGTCCGAATGGCTCATGAAATTATAGCTGAAGGCTTTTCAGATCGTACTATACAACCCGGCGTAACAACCACCGAAGATGTGGTTTGGTGGTATCGGGAAAAGATAAAAGATCTAAAACTGGATACCTGGTTTCATCCCAGCGTTTCAATCCAAAGGGCAGACCCAGAATCATTCGATCATTTAAGAACCTTTGACAGTCGGCCCGGTGAAAATACGATCATACCCGGCGACTTACTTCATGTCGATTTTGGGATTAAATATCTGAGGCTTAATACAGATACCCAACAACATGCATATGTGCTCCGTCCTGAGGAAACTGAAGTTCCGGATTATCTTGTCAAAGCCTTTGAGAATGGAAATCGGGTTCAGGATATCTTCACGAATAATTTCAAAGAAGGCAGAACCGGAAACGAGGTTCTGTCAATGTCTCGTCAGCAGGCCGTTGATGAAGGGCTAACACCGAGTATTTACACCCATCCGATAGGCTATCACGGCCATGCTGCCGGGACAACCCTAGGAATGTGGGATGCCCAGGATGGCGTACCCGGCGACGGCGATTACCCACTTCATTTGAATACAGCGTATTCCATAGAATTAAATGCGGCTACATACATCGAAGAATGGGGGAAAGAGATCCGGATCATGCTGGAAGAGGATGCCTTCTTTGACAGCTCAGGAGTTTGGTATATTGATGGACGCCAGCGAGAGATCATGACCATACCAAGAATGCCTGCCAAACAATGATATTAATCACAGAGAATACTGAGAGCTCGGAGAGAAAAACTCTATGAAACTCTGCGTATTCTCTGTGGTTCAATTCTTGCCTTTTTAGATTTCATCCACTACCATTTGTTCAAAAATAAGTTGGAGTATGATAGTGTTCAATAGCTTAGAAGAAAAAATTGCGCATGCCCGAAGTCTTTCAGATCCACTGCCAGACCTGGAAGTCGGTTTTAAGAGTTTACTGAAACGTGCAATCGGTAGCGACAAAGAGTACCTGGTATACAGAGATGCAGATCAGAACCGAGTTGGGATAACCTACCGTCAATTTTATAAGTATGTATTGAACACGGCCCGGTTCTTTCAATCTACGGGGCTACAATCTGGTGATAAGATCGCCACCATTTCACACAATCACTGGCATACGGTAGTGCAGTATTTTGCAGCCTGGTTTTGTGGATTAGTGGTTGTACCTGTGAACTTGGGGGAGGATGACAACCGCATAGCCTACATCCTGGAAAATGCCGAAGTAAAAATGGCTCTTGTTCGGGATGAATATGCCGGACGCATTCATTCCATTATTAGTGAAAGAAAGGAACTTGCTAAAGTAGAGGTGATTGAATGTAATGAAAACATCAACTGCTTTTCTAAAGAAGACGGAGAGCTGGAAGATACTGATATTGATCTTGACGCTGAAGCCTTGATCGTATTCACTTCTGGTACTACAGGAAATCCAAAAGGCGTTGTTTTAACACAAGGTAATCTGCTTGAAGATGCCCGGACCATATCTCAATGGCATAACATTAATGGTCAAACAAAAATGATGTGTGTTTTACCTATTCATCATGTAAATGGCACAGTGGTTACTATGATCACTCCGTTTTTTGCAGGTGGTTCAACGGTGCTGAACCAAAAATTTAGTGCCGGACATTTCTTTAAGGTAGTAGAAGAAGAAGGTGTTCATATCGTAAGCGTAGTTCCGACCTTGCTTCAATATCTTACCAGTTATTATGAAGGGAAAGAGGTTCCAAAAGTTGAAAGCTTAAGCCACATCATATGTGGAGCAGGCCCGCTAACCGTTCAGGTAGCTCAGAACTTTGAGAACAAGTTTGAGGCGCCAATTATTCACGGCTATGGACTTTCCGAAACCACCTGCTATTCGTGTTTTATCCCGATTGATCAATCTAAAGAAGAGCACAATAAATGGATGCGTGATTTTGGTTATCCAAGTATAGGGGTTCCGGTTCCAGCCAACGAAATGGATATACAAGATGAAAACGGCAATTCCCTGCCGGAAGGTGAAAAAGGAGAGATCGTAATTCGCGGGGAAAACGTGATGAAAGGATATTTCAACAACCGGGAAGCCAATGAATCAGCTTTTAAAAACGGCTGGTTCAGAAGTGGAGATGAAGGCTTCATCGAAAAAGATGAAGATGGGAATCCCTACTTTTTTATTACCGGAAGACTCAAAGAACTGATCATCCGTGGGGGAATAAACCTGGCTCCGCTCGAAATTGATGAGGTCATAAACAAAGCTCCGGGGGTAAAGGCGGGTATCGCTGTAGGTTTCGAAAATGATTGGTATGGGGAGGAAGTCGGGGCGTATGTAAAACTTAAAGAAGGGGCTAAAAAAAACGAAGACGCCATCCTTGAATACTGCCGACAACATCTGCCGTTTTCAAAAACTCCCAAAGTCGTGATTTTTGGAGAAGAACTGCCCGTTACCTCAACGGGTAAATACCAAAGGCTTAAAGTGGCTCATTTGTTTGAAAAGTGGAAAGAGGTTCAGTTTAGGGAATAAGTTATTAGGTGATATGGTGATAGGGTAATTGATGAGAATATTTGTACAAGCCTTTTGTATTAAAAAGTCTCAGCCATCTATATAAACTAAATCACTAAATCACACAATATCATCATACCACCCCTCTATAAAAAATCTGTGTTAAATCAGGATTTCCCGTTGCAAATGGTTTGGTCTTTAGCTTTATTTCAAAAGCCGTTCACAAAACATCTACATGGCTGGTATAACAGATATAGCAATTCAAATCTCGCCTCTATGCCAAAGAAGAAAGAGAAGAAGGTATTCGTTCTCGACACCTCCGTACTACTCTATGACTATGAAGCCGTCCGAAATTTTGAGAAAAATGATGTAGCCATTCCCATCACGGTACTTGAAGAGTTGGATACCTTTAAAAAAGGGAACAACGTCATCAACCTGCATGCGCGGGAATTTATCAGATACCTCGATGGTATTTCTGATGCCAACATGCTCCAAAACTGGATTCCTCTAAACGGACGATCACATGGCAAACTTAAGGTTATCATCAACGGACAAAATTCGCAGGATGCCACTAAAGTTTATGGCTCCGATAAAAACGATCATCGGATCATAAATGCGGCGCTGCATCTTAAAGAAGAAAATCCAAATCAACGAGTGATCCTGGTTTCTAAAGATATCAATCTGAGGTTGAAAGCCCGTGCACTGAACCTGGAGGCAGAGGATTATGAAACGATGCAGATCAAAGATATTGAGCATCTGTATCGAGGCAAGACCGATCTTGATGTCGATGACCCGTCTCTCATTAGTAAATTTTATGAGAAAGGCAGAATTGATCCCCAAAAACTTGGAGAGACAAAACCGACCTGTAATCATTTTTATATTATGAAAAGTCACGGGGCATCTGCTCTGGGATGGTATAACCCAAAATCTGAGAGTATCGAGGTTGTTGAAAAAATGCATGCATATGGCATTCAGCCAAAAAATGCCGAACAGACCTTTGCTCTACATGCCCTTCAGAATCCCAATATTCTATGTACCACCATTACGGGTGCGGCGGGTACCGGTAAGACTCTTTTAGCACTTGCCTCGGCGCTTGAGCAGCGTAGTAATTTCAAGCAAATATATTTAGCCCGACCCATTGTGCCACTCAGTAATAAAGACATTGGATTCCTTCCCGGTGATGCCAACCAAAAAATCGATCCCTATATGCAGCCGCTTTGGGACAACCTGAGTTTCATCAAAAACCAGTATAAAGAAAACAGTAAGCCATTCAAGAAAATAGATGAGATGTTGCAAACCGATAAGCTCCGAATTGTGCCGCTGGCTTATATACGTGGGCGTAGTTTATCGAACGTGATCTTTATTATTGATGAAGCGCAAAACCTGACCCCGCACGAAGTCAAAACCATCATCACCAGGGCGGGCGAAAATACCAAGGTCGTTTTTACCGGAGATATATTTCAGATCGACACGCCCTACCTTGATGCTCAAAGTAATGGACTTAGTTACTTGGTAGACCGAATGCATAATCACGATCTATATGCCCATATTAACTTAGAAAAAGGCGAGCGCTCGGAGCTGGCCAACCTGGCTAGTAAGCTGTTGTAGTGGATAGGTGTTAGCTGCGAGGTTTTAGGTTTTAGAACACTAATACCTAAAACCTTATTCCTATTCTTTAGAAGGACTCAGCAAGTCAACCTGGAAACGAAAATTCTCGGTCTCAAGAGCCATGATATCATAGAGGTCGGCAATCACTTCAAAAACGGTTTTTGGTGCGCCAATAATAGTGGTTGACAAATAGCCGACTTCAATGTCAACATCATATTGGGCGAGATGCTCCAGCAATTCCTGAACTTTCTCTCTTGGATCATCTTCTGATAAAGGGATATACGTAAGCTGGGCAATAGTTTTCATAAAATATCTGTGGCTGATTAATTTAATAGGATATAATTAAGCCTTAAGATAAAGCAGATGAGATAAAGAGGCTAATCAAATGAATATCGAATTGAATATTTGAACTAATTGGATATCATTGGCCTTAGAAAAAAAAGTACCTATCCCATACGCTTTAGTGTCGGGTTTAAGAAAGTGATGGAATGACAGACTAACTAAAATTGTAATTTCTGTGTGAAGTTAGTTTTCTGCTATTCACTGAATCATTAAAAAGAAACAAAGTATCAGAAATGAAAAAAATGATCGAAGAATTTAAGAAGTTTGTCTCGCGTGGAAATGTGATTGAGCTGGCCGTAGGTTTAATTATGGCTACCTATTTCGGGGCGATCGTTAAATCCTTTGTGAATGATATCATCATGCCTCCGGTAGGGTACTTAATAGCCGGGGTAGATTTTGCCGAACTTAAATGGCAAATCGCCGAAAAAGTATTGGCCGATGGAACGGTAGAAGCCATTACCATTAACTACGGTGCCTTCATAAATACCATTATCACCTTTGTGATCGTATCATTTGCCATTTTCATGGTGGTGAAAGCCTATAATGACTTGATGAAAAAAGAGGAAGCCAAACCGGACCCCAAACCTGCTGAGCCTTCTAAAGAACAAGTGTTACTTACCGAGATCAGGGATTTGTTGAAGAAGTGAATTTTTAAATATTTTAGTTAATTAGAACTAATTAATTTAATAATAATAGGTTATATAATTCTATTGGTAATATTCAATTAGAAATTCTATCCTTGAGTTAAACATTCAATTTATAGATGGGTTATGCGCATAGATTCAACTAATGTTGATAAGTATTTTAGTAGTATTGGGGTAAGTAAGTTTTGGAGTGAAAAGGGTACTCCCGAGATTAAAATGCATAAAATTCATTCTTACCCAGCAAAGTTTCCTTCATTGGTTGTAGAAAAATCTTTAGAGTTTGCCAAACAAAGGGATATTGAGGTTAAGAAGATTTCGGATGTTTTTTGTGGCTGTGGTACAACTGCATTGGAGGCGCAAATTAATAAAATCGATTTTTGGGGTTGTGATATAAATCCTGTTGCAACACTTATATCGAAGGTGAAAAGTAGAGTTTATGATATTGAATTACTCAAAAGCTATTACACAGGGATTAAGAATTATTATTTATCAAATGATATTAAGATAAATCAAGACTTAGCTGACCATGAAAGACTGAACTACTGGTTTGAGTCGAGTCAAATTAAGGATTTGAATAAATTATTAGTTAGTATTCAGGAGGTCACTCCAAAAGGTAAATATCAAGAGTTCTTTCTGTGTGCATTCTCAAATATTCTGAAAAAATCATCTAGGTGGCTGACAAAATCTATTAAACCTCAAATAGATCCTGATAAAAAAACCTTTTCAGTTTTTAAAAGTTTTAAAAGACAATTCAAGAAAATGCTAGAGGCCAATGAAGAGGCTAAAGAATATTTTAAATCAAGCATTACTTCTGAAATTGAGACAAGTAATTTTTTGGAACTAAATTTTGATAAGCCATTTACAGATTTAGTAATTACAAGTCCCCCATATGTTACATCCTATGAATATGCTGATTTACACCAGCTTTCTACATTATGGTTGGGGTATGTGGATGATTATCGTGATTTAAGAGAGGGTACCATTGGTAGTCTTTATCATTCAGAGTTAGATGATGAGGATCTAGGGTCTCTTCCACAGCTTGGGCAAAGAATAGTTTCTAGAATGGAAAAAATTGATTCAAGAAAGGCCAGAATGGTTGCAAAATATTTTTACGACATCAAATCTTCAGTTAGTAATGTTTACAATATGGTAAATGAGGGCGGGCTTGCAGTATTTGTAATTGGTAATACAAAGTACAGCAATGTAAAAGTAGACAATGCAAGGTTTTTAACCCATTGCATGTTAGGCGGGGGCTTTAAAAACATTGAGGTTTTTAAGAGAAAAATTTCATCCAAAATATTGACGCCATATAGAGATGAGAAAGGTCGCTTTTCAAATAATAAGACGGATAGGAAAGTTTATAGCCATGAATTTATAGTAACAGGGATAAAATAAATGGCAATAGTAAAAAAAGGTGAAAAAGAGTTCAGGGCGTATGCCAGACTAATTAGTGTTTTAGGAGATCAACTTATTAGCGATAAATGGGTTGGTGTTATTGAACTCGTAAAAAACTCGTATGATGCTGATGCTGAAGAGGTTTTCGTAAGATTTAAAAATTTTGAAAATCCAACTAAGGAGAATCCTCCAACAATAGAGATTGAGGATGATGGTCATGGAATGACTATTGATACTGTATTAGATGTGTGGATGAAACCAGCAACTCCAAATAAATTAAATAAGAAAAAAGTAGAAGATACCCGGAGTACTAAAAAAGGAAGAGTTATGCAGGGTGACAAGGGAGTTGGGAGGTTTGCCGTTTATAAACTCGGTAATTATGTAGAACTTTATACTAAAACTACTGATTCTGATGAAGTAAAATTAACATTGGATTTTGAAGAATACGCCAGCGATGAGTTTGTTGAATCGGATCATAAGGATAAATTTCTTGACCAGATTAAAAATGAATGGGAAGTGAATGACGTTCCACTTCAAATAAATAATGAGAAGGGACAAGGTACTAAGCTAATAATAAAAGCTACTAAAGATACTTGGAAAGAGAGAGATCTAAATAAATTGAAGAAGGCCTTTTTTAGGATGACCCCTCCTAAATTGCCCGGTATGGGTGAGGTCAAAATGGATTTTGATGTACTTCTTTATTGGGAAGGTAAAAAGCAACTTATTTCAGAGAAAGGATTTGATGAAATACTTGGATTGGCACCTTTCTATTATGAAGGGGCTGTTAATAAAGAGGGAATAATTGATTTCAAGTATACTCACAACAAGAAGATAGTAGAAGACAAATTTGACTTGTTTTCATACACCAAAAAACTTTCAGAGTATCAGATTTGGAATTTGAAGTTTTTTCGAGAGAATTTTCTTGAATTAAAAGAAGATGATTTGGCTCTGAAACCTGAAAACCTGACAGTAACTCATAGGCCTGATTTTGGTGAATTTATATTTTTCTTTTATGCATTTGATTGGAAAAACCCAACTGAAGGTTTAAAAAGAAATGAAAAGTCGTTTTTGAAGGAAAATTCTGTATTTCTCTTTAGAGACAATGTGAGAGTTTTCCCCTATGGAGAGAAAGGAAATGATTGGTTATTGCTGAGCAAATACAGAGCAGAAGACAGGGCAGGTTATTATTTTAGTTATAATGATTTGTTGGGCTTTGTATTTATTTCACAAGCTGATAATCCTAAGCTGCGAGATTCAGCAGATAGAGAAGGTTTGATGAATATCGAGGGTTCATATGATGATTTTGTAGCGATACTTCAAGCTTCATTGAAAATAATGAAGGATAATGTAGATATTGATAAGGCGAAGAAAAAACTCAGACAAGAGAAAGCTTATAAATCCTACACTAGAAAATTTGAAAAAGCATTTGAATCTTTAAAAAAGAAACTCCTTACTTATGATGATAAAGAACTAATAGATAAGTCCCAGAGTCTATTTGAGGCAACAAATGGGCTAGTTCAGAAAGTAAGAGAAGAGTTAAAAATTACACAAGAGTTAGCCGGGACAGGGATGGCCGTAGAAAAAGCTACTCATGATACAATGTCGTTATTAAAGCGGTTAAGAGAAAATGTGAATGGTTTTGTGTCAAGACTTTCCAAAAAAGAGATTACTGAAAAAGAACTAAAAGAGTTTTTTTTAGAATTGGAAGAGGGATTGGAATTTATCTATCAAGAGCTACAGGTTCTACAACCATTATTTAGAGTAGCTAGAAAAGTAACCAAAGATGTAAGTATTGAGGATGTTGCAAGAAGGGTTGCCAAATATTTTAAGAAAGATTTAAATGGTGAAATATCTGTCAATTTTGAAGTTGATGAAGATGTAGTTGTTCGAACAAACACTGGATTAATTCTTCAAGTATTACTGAATTTAATGGATAATGCTATTTATTGGCTGAAACAATCACCGACGAAAGACAAAGAGATTAAAATTAAAATTGATGGGAAAAACCATCAGATAATATTTTCTGACAGTGGTATTGGTATAGATAAGGATATTCAAGAAGTAATTTTCTCTGAATTTTATTCAAAGAAAGAAGAAGGTAGAGGGTTAGGACTATACATCGTTAAAGAGCTTTTAGATAGGATTGATGCAGAAATTGAGATCGTACAAAGCGAAAAAAGAAAAATATTAAAAGGGGCAAACTTTTTAATTCAATTTAAAGAAGAGAAATAGGTATGGATGGGGTAGTTTTATTTTCAGATGATCACATTTTTTCTTCAGGTAGACCAGAATCGAAATTATTTAAACTTTTGAGAGAAGATTTACCTGTACTTGGAGTTAATAATTTAGAGT
>Ga0136557_1001429_pt1 | contig 15391 bp, 10 predicted proteins | sample AntRauTorckE6832_FD_104796 | JGI IMG/M metagenome (GOLD analysis project Ga0136557, IMG submission 104796) | Saline lake microbial communities from Rauer Islands, Antarctica - Metagenome Torckler E6 #832 | ecosystem: Environmental > Aquatic > Non-marine Saline and Alkaline > Saline | place...
ATCGGCGGAGCAATACCCCTCAATGGCATGATCAAGCGCCCTGATTGCGGTTGAAAGCCACAGCCACGTCGGCGTATGAACGGCCAGCGCCGGGTCATAGACAATCCGCGCAGGGGCAAGGCCAGGCGCCCTGTAACCCTCTTTGGCACCTTTGATCTTGTCCGTTACCCCGGCATTGTTGCTGAATTCCGCTGCCGACAGCGTTGTGGGTACCGCGATCTGGTAGATGGGCTGTGGACGAACTGAAGTCGGCTCGATGCCGCACAAATCTCCGCGCGAGCCATCACTGAACTGCGCATGGCGCAGCAACTCAGTTTCTGTTTCGATACCCGCATTGAGACAGAACTGGATGACCTTGCAGGCGTCGATCATGGAGCCGCCGCCGATAGCCAGCAGTATGTCGGTTTGTCCGGCGCGGGCCTGGTTCAGCGCCGCCAGCACATCGGTGCGCGGTGAGTGCGCGCCCATGGCATTAAAAACCCCGGCCAGCCGATCACCCAGTACCTGCTTCAGCTCGCCAAGCAAGGGGGTCTGCCGGCTCAGCGTGCCAGAGATGACGATAAAAACCCGTCCTGCCGGCAGGGCATCCAGTTCCGCCACCAATGCCTCACACACCGGCGCCCCCAGGCGAACCCGTTGCAATCCGGTATAGTCAAAAATCAATGGTTCCATCAGTGCTGTCCTGTCAGTGTCGAAGTTGAAATTAAACGCAAAAAATTGAAGCGATTCATGTTCTGCTATATGCTCTGGGCATAATATCATCTCCGCGCAATCGCAGTTGCGCACCCCGCCACCGGTATCGTATACGAGGCTCACATGATTGAACTTAATGTTAACGGAAACACCCGGCAACTGGATATCGAATCGGACATGCCATTGCTCTGGGCCTTACGTAACGAACTCGGTTTGACCGGCACCAAATTCGGCTGCGGTATCGCCGCCTGCGGGGCCTGCACCGTGCATGTCGATGGACAACCGGTGCGCAGCTGCGTGACACCGGTCAGTGCCGTGCAGAACAACCGTATCACCACCATTGAAGGGCTGGCCGTCGACGCTGCCGGCAATCGTGCGCTGACAGCAGTACAGCAGGCATGGATCAGCCATCAGGTACCGCAGTGCGGTTACTGTCAATCTGGCATGATCATGGCAGTCAGTGCCCTGCTAACGGAAAATCCGAATCCGGATGCAGACACGATAAACAGCAGTATCAGTAATGTCTGCCGCTGCGGCACTTATCCTCGCGTAAGCAAGGCGATACAGGCCCTGATTGCCGACAATGCGGCCGACGACGGCCCTCGTGCACAGGGAGAATCCGTATGAAAATGAATCGACGCCGTTTTTTACTGGGCACCACCGTCATCGGCGGTGGCCTTCTGCTGGGTTACGCAGTGACCCGCCCACCTCGCCAGTCGCTGGCCAATCGCGATCACGCACAAGCCGGACAGACTTTTTTGACCACCTGGCTGCGTATTGATCCTGACAACCAGGTCACCGTTGTGGTGCCCCACTCGGAAATGGGCCAGGGCGTGTTGACCTCCCTGCCAATGATGGCCGCTGACGAGATGGATGCCGACTGGGACCTGGTGCGAGTCGAACAGGCGCCTGCAACTGACCTGTTCGCCAACGGGGTGCTGATCAAGGGCTTTGCCATGTCCATGGGCCTGAGTGTGCCGGCTTTTCTGGACCGTACAGTCGACTTTGCGACATTGAAGGCGGCTGAAATCATGAACATGCAGATCACCGGCGGCAGCAGCTCGGTGCGCTTTACCGGTGAAATGGGTATGCGCGCCGCAGGCGCGGCTGCCAGAGAAATGCTGATCAACGCCGCCGCCGCGCAGTGGAATGTTGCCGCCCGCGAATGCGATGCCCGCAACAGTTACGTGCACCATGAGGCCAGTGGCCGATCCGCCAGTTTCGGCGAACTTGCCAGTGCGGCTGCCGAATTTGAGCCACCCCGAAACCCGATATTAAAAACACCGGATCGCTTCACGCTAATGGGCACTGCTGTGCCGCGTGTCGACATACCTGCCAAGGTGGACGGCACCGCGATGTACGGGATTGATGCCCGCCCTGACGGCATGCTCTACGCAGCCGTGACCACTGCCCCGGTATTTGGTGGCAAGCTGGTGCGCGTCGATAATGTGGCTGCGATCATGCAACGCCGAGGCGTGCAGCGGGTGATTGAACTGGACGACGCGGTTGCCGTGGTCGCCGACAATTACTGGCGTGCCAGCGAAGCTTTGAAACAGTTACAGCCAGTATTTACGGGTACCGAGTTCGACAGCACCAACAGCAGTGACATATTTGCTCAATTCGACGCCGCGCTGGATAACGGCGAGCGCAACGAAGACGTCAAGGCCGGTGATGCGAAACAGGCCTTCGATAGTGCCGCCGAGACCATCACCGCCAGCTATCGGGTACCGTATCTGGCGCATGCGGCCATGGAGCCGATGAACTGCACAGTGCACTTTAACAATGGCCGCTGTGATGTCTGGACCGGCACCCAGGACAACCTTGGCATTCGTGGCCGGGTCGCCAGTATCGCTGAGCTGAACGAAAACGATGTCACGGTGCACCCGTTTTACCTGGGCGGCGGTTTTGGCCGACGCCTGCCGCAATCCACCAACACCATCGACCAGGCTACCCGTATTGCCAGTTATTTCGACGTGCCGGTGCAGACTCTGTGGAGTCGCGAGGAAGACACACGTCAGGATTATTATCGCCCGGCAGTGAGCAGTCGCTTCCGCGCAGGGCTCGACGCCAACGGCCAGCTTGTCGCGTGGGAAAACGTTTACGTCGGCAAGAACGAGCCGGCCGAAGCCGCGCATATCGCTTACCAGGTACCCAATCAGCAAATTGAGTATGTTGAGAGCCCGACACATATACCGTTTGGCGCCTGGCGCAGCGTGGCACACTCTCAGCACTCGTTTTTTCTGGAGTCATTCACCGACGAACTGGCCTGGCACGCAGGACAGGATCCTTTGCAATACCGCTTATCGCTGCTGCGGGACAAACCCCGGCACAGTCGCGTATTACAAGAAGCAGCCGCCCGCGCAGGGTGGGCGACACCGGTAGCGGAAGGTCGTGCCCGGGGTATTGCGTTGCAGGAAAGTTTTGGCAGTATCGTGGCGGAAGTCGCGGAAGTGTCACTCACCGAAGCGGGTGAAGTGCGCGTCGAAAAAGTGGTGTGTGCCATTGATTGTGGCCGGGTGGTCAATCCCGATACGGCCGCATCACAGGTCGAAAGCGGTATCATTTATGGCCTGACCGCCACCATGTACGGGCAGATCAGCATTGAGAACGGCCGCGTCAAGGAAAGCAATTTCCACGATTACGAGATGTTGCGGCTGGCTGAATCGCCGGAAATTGAAGTGATATTGCTGGAGTCGGATGATGCGCCGATAGGTGGCCTAGGCGAACCGGCAACACCGCCCATCTCAGCGGCGGTGACTAACGCTGTCTATGCCCTGACCGGGCAGCGGGTTCGCGAACTGCCGCTACAAAACTACCGCTTCCTGCCACCGCCAACTGAGGCGGTTGAAAACGTCTGAGCGGGTTCTTGTTAACACCGGGTTCTTGCTCCTCCCGTGTTAGCTTCTCGCGCATCAGCTCCTTGCGTGGATAACACCACTCTCGATCCGAAGCTGCCTGAAGAACAGGCAGCTTCGGGCTCAAGCCCGCAATACGCTCCTCAGAAAGCGTCGCGGCTCATCATGTTGCTTTTAAGCATGAACTCACGGAACTCAGAATATTCCAATCCCATGGTCTTATCACGATCCATGATCGTGAATGGTAACGCCAACGCCTGGCGCGATTGTTCCGGCATCTCGTCAAGGGCAACCTTGCCGTCGATATTGAGGTCCATGAAACCCATGGCTAATGCGGCCAGATAGTCGTCTTCATTGACTTCAAAGTCGTTTTCACCTGGCTCGGCGTATCGGAAAGAGATGCCACCGTAAAGCATTTCTTCCCAGGTCTGCTCACCGAACCTGACGTCCACTGACGGATCCGGATTGCTTAGATTCGCCGTAGAATTGTCATACACCGTGCGATGGATAACGATGGTGCCCGCTGGCGCCTCAATCGGCTCTTCAAACTGGAAGTAACGCTGCCAGTTGAAGTCATAGTTTGGCACCGATAATACAATTTCCTCCTGTCCATCCGGGTAACGGATGGTGAACTCGGAAGCACGGCCACGGTAATGCGCATGCGGGAACAGGCTGTAGATCACTGCGTCGCGCTGAAACTGATAGTAGGCCGTCTCTTCGTGTTCCGCCTTGCCTTTGGGTATCCGCAACTGAGGGTTAAGAATGGAAAAATGCTGGAGCACGTGCTCTGGCGCCTCATCACTGAAATACAGACCTATCTGGCTTTCGTCACTGGTTGCACTACCGTAGGTGGTGTAATGCACCTGAGTATAAAACGACGTTCCGGCGGGCACATAAACCCCGGTGTTGTCCGGATACTCGTATGTCTCATTGCCTGGCACGAAGGTCATCAGCTGAGGCTGGAACAAGGATGCCCCGCTGTCTGACTGCCCCTCGGTATTTGAGCTGGCGCCGAAGGTGGCTATCGCATGGTGCACAACCTGTCGGTCACCGGGCGAAATTTGCACGGCGCGCACCCAGACGTCACGATCCAACGGGTTTTTCACTTCGAAAAACTGGTAGTCAAGCGTACCTGTGGCTGGAATATCAAATTTGGGTAGTGTCAGCACCAGATCGGGCTCACCCATTTGCCACTTCGTGTCCTGCGCCACCACAGCGCTCATCGGATCTTCGCCAGCACCGCGCGGCGCGCCGGCATCAATCCATGACACCAACTGTCTTGCCTCACCCACACTCAAGCTCAGATCATGCAGGAACTCACCAATCTCCGGGTCCGCATGCCACGGCGGCATGCGCTTGGTCAGCACGGTTTCGCGAATCATCGGGGACCAACCCTGGATCATCGCGTGGCCGGTCATCGCCCATGGACCAATACCACCAGGACGGTGACAGTCTGCACATTTTGCCATCAGCATGGGTGCAATGGTGTCGCTGTACACGGAGTCCGACGTCGTTGCCACAGACTCATGGCGAGACAACAGTTCAGCATTGGCAGGCATTGCCTGTTCATTCAGCGCGATATTGTCGCCATCCAGCAGTGCCTGAACCGCCGAGGCAAACGCTGGCGTGTCTGCAGGACCACGATACACAATCTGCCAGCGACCTGGCTCGATCACCAGCGTTTCAGCGACATGGTTCAGCGCCAGCGTTTCTGTCACCAGACCCGCTTCGTCTTTCAATACCGGCAGGTCCAGTCCACGTTGTTGTGTGTCAGCCAGGATATCTGCACGCGACTCGCCCGGCGCAGGATTAACCAGGGCAAACAGCACCCCTTGATCAGCCCATTGCCCGCTCAAGCCGGCAACGGCACTATCCACTGCGGCAGAGCCGTTGCGATGTCCCATCAGGACAATCGCCGGGACCTGTTCGTGGTAGTGCAGATTAAAGGCTTTGCCATGCTGGTCGAACAGCGTGAAATCTGATGCCCGCGTGACCGCAGCATCAGAATCACTGGCAGCGGCATGACTGCCGGCCAGGCTGATAGCCAGCAATGCAGCAGCCACAAGAGAGCCACCGGCAATCCTGTTGGCAACCGACGCCAGTGCGTTGATGCCACGAAACGGGCTGACGACACTAAAATGGATGTTCATTAAAATCTACTCCAGATACTGTGCTTGTTACTGAATGACATTGTGTCAAGACGTTACGCTCCCATTGAACACCTGGTTCAACGCCGGGTCAATCGGCTCCATCGCAAATGAGCCTCATCCCGCCTTATAACGACTTTTAATAAAATTCCCCAGCATTTCGAACTCAGCACTTCGGGTGCTGGCTTTACGCCAGGCCAGACCGATTTGTCGATAACTGCGCTCATCCATGGCAATGGTTTTTATTTGCGTATTTTTCAGCAGTGGAGACTTCACAGCCATCTCCGGCAGGTAGGTGATACCCAGGTCTGCGTCCACCATTTGCACCAGGGTCAGCAAGCTGGTGGCGGTAATACTGCTGACTTTGTCAGCGTTCTTGATATTGCAGGCTGACAGGGCATGGTCACGTAAACAGTGGCCATCTTCAAGCAACAGAATACTGTCAGCAGGCAGAGTGTTCATATTGTAGCGCGCCGGATCAACAAACGCGCTGTGCTGATGGTGGGCCAGAAAAAAATGGTCATCAAACAATGCCATGTCGGTGACATTGCGCAACTCGTAAGGCAAGGCGATCAGAATGATATCCAGCTCCCCATCCATCAAGCGTTCATAAACGCGGTCGGTCAAATCTTCTTTAAGGTAGAGTTTCAGTTCCGGGTAGGAACTGCGTAGCGCCGGCAGTAATTTCGGCAACAAAAAAGGCGCAATCGTCGGGATCACACCCAGCTTCAACTGACCGGTCAGCGGTGCCTGATTGCCTCTGGCGATATCAACCATATCCTCCAGATCACGCAGCACAACACGCGCCTGCCGGGCGATGTCACGGCCGAGGCTGGTCACTGTCACATTTTTGTTGGTTCGATCCACCAGCTGAATATTAAGTGTGTTTTCCAGCTCTTTGATGGCAACACTGAAGGCTGGCTGGGACACAAAACAGGCTTGTGCGGCCTTTCCGAAATGCTCGTATTGTTCCAGTGCCACAAAATAACGCAGCTGTTTGGTCGTTGGCAGGTGGGTCATTGCAAGTTCCCGTAACGGCTGATTGGCATGACATCGAGCGATGTCATCATCGATACATTATGCGTATCACTTTAATATATTTAATTCATTTTATCTATTCAATCAACTGCCGTAAATTGAAAGTCATGGCGGACATGCGTGCCGCATCTATGCTTCGCAGGAAGGTAGTCCAGACTGGCGTACGGACTCAGATTGTACGCTCCCTGTTGGCCGGGATGATCCCCAAAGATCCTTCCGGCTTTTTTTTCGCTCGCGCTTTTTTTCCGCTCGCGCTTCTTTCTCGCTCGCGCTTCAGCCTCATGAGTGCGCGCCAATCCCCGGCGCCCTGCATTTTTCGTATCTGCCGGAATAGCTGTTATACTGATCTCCCCATCGGCAGACTGCGACAGGTGAAAGTACAAAATGCCCGATTCCAGAATCTCCGCCATAAGCCGCAAACGCCAGCCAAAAACCAGCACATATTTGCCGGGCGTGTTCGCCTGCCTGATGATAATGGCCGCCGTGGTCAGCACTGATGTTGACGCAGACGACCTGGCGGACCCCGGGCTGTGGCACGGCCAATGGCAGGCGCAGGACACAGATTTCACTCTGATGGTGCTGCCATCAGGCACAAATTTCAGGCTGCAGCCATTGCGACCGGAAGGCATCCAATGGCAGGCTGGCGAGGGCCTGATCAGCGGCAGCAGCGGTACCGTAGAGGTGCGCTACCAGGGGGTGACCGCGCAGGTACTGGTGCAGCTGACAGGCCCGGAGACAGCGATGGTGCGCTCAATGTCCTGCCAGCCGGATTACCATGTGGTGTGTACCCTGGTCCGTAACCAGCAGGCCAGATTTATCAAACTGCAATAATCAGTCCGCAGTAATCAAGCTGTATTGACCAGACCGCAACAGGAAACATGCTGCGCCCGGGCTTATTTCAATTCTGACATCGAGCGAATCTGCTTACCCACAATACCGTAGTCAATCGCCTCTTCCACCGTCATCCAATAGTCACGGTCGGTATCTTTCGCTACGCGCTCAAGTGGCTGACCGGTTTCATCTGCTATCAATCTATTGATTCGAGCACGCATTTTTACAATTTGCTCGGCCTGAATCTTGATATCCGAAGCGCTTCCGCGTGAACCGCCCATGGGCTGATGCACCAGAAAACGGGTATTGGGCAGGGCAAAACGGTGCTCCTTTTTAGCGCCCAGATAAATTGTGGTTGCCGCGCTGGCGACCCAGCCCGTGCCGATCACGTGAACATCCGGCTCGATGAACTTGATAATGTCATACACGACGTCCCCTGATTCCACGTGCCCACCAGGAGAGCTGATATACAGTGTTATCGGTTCGCTGCTCTCCGCGGCTAGCGCCAGTAAGCGCTCAGTGATGTTGCGCGCCAGACGGTCATTGATTTCACCAAAAATGGTCAGGGCACGTGCCTTGAACAGTTTTTCATCAAGCAGACGGCTTGGCGTCTGGGCCGGTGCCTCAGTGGCGGACGACACTATTTGCATACTATTTTTCTCCAAAAATCGGTTTGTTTCCAGCAGTTGAGACTCGCAGGCTCATCTTTGATTTGTCAAAACGGTCATGATACCACGCCCTGAGCATGCTGAGCCCCAGGGTGGGACTCTTCTCCCAGCGGTTTGAATGCGATCAGCAGCTGCGGCAACAATGTCAATGCCCCCAGCAACGCTACCAACATGGCAATACTGGTCAGCAGACCAAACACCACGGTCGGAATAAAATTCGACAATACCAGAATCGAGAAGCCCGCCACGATCGTCAGCGATGTAAAGTACATCGCCCGGGCAATACTGCTATGGCAGTAAAACATCGTCTCCCGATAATTGCCGATGCGGTGAAACTCGCGGCGAAAGCGATGCATGTAGTGGATCGTGTTATCGACACCAATGCCGATGGAAATGGCAGCGATGGTAATTGTCATGATATCCAGCGGGATGGCCAGCCATCCCATGATGCCCAGCACCAACGCGGCCGCAATAATATTCGGGATAATACAAATGACGGCTATCTTCCAGGCACGGAATAAAATAAGGAACATCAGCAAGATGGCCACCAGCACCACGCCCAGCGTAAGGATTTGTGATTGATACAGGCTTTGCAGAACATTGTTGTAAAGCACCAGTGTGCCCGTGACCCGCACCTGCTCCGGGGCCAGACCAAAATTTTCCTGCATACCGGTCTGCACATCCTGTATCAGCTGATTGCGATTGAGATCCGGGTCAGACTCAATAACCCGCACATTGAAGCGCACTTCGTTTTCCTCAATGGCAACAAACGGCGTCAACACTGTCGAACGCAGCGTTTCCGGCAGCATGGTGTAAAGCAGCGCCCACAGGAAGCTGTCCACTTCGCCCCCATTCAGGTCCTCGGCCAGCTGCACGACCGCACCGAAAGACAGTACCTTGCCCGTTTGAGGATGCTCGTCAAGGAACTCATGCATGCGCTCAATGCGATTCATCTTGTCGGCAGTAAACCAGTATGGGTTGTCATCGCTGGCGCCGCCGCCGTCGTCAAAACCGTCATCAAAGCCGTCATCAAAGCCATCGTCGAAACCGTCATCAGCGCTTTCGCTCTCTGGCAGGCTCACCACAACATCAAACGACAGGGTGCCGCCGAGCTTCTCATCGAACAGCTTCATGCCCTGATAGATTTCAGTGTCTTCGCTGAAGTAGGAAATAAAACTGTTTTCCACCTGCAGTCGCGTGATCCCGATAGCACTGACAACAAATACCAGGGCATAGATCCACAGTAACTTGTTGCCCAGCTTGTCCGTGGCTTTAGCCAGCATCGCGGTGAAGCTGGCACGCATCACCCTGGACCGTTCTGGCTTTTCGGCTGGCAGCAGGCTCATCATTGCCGGAAACAGCAAAAAGACCACAATCAGCGCAGTCAACACACCCATGACCATGATCCAGCCAAAGGATATGATCGGTGTAATACCACTGACCACCAGTGAGCCGAATGCGACGATGGTCGTCAGCGCAGTATAAAGGCAGGGCAGAAACATGACCCTGACGGCATGCCGGACAATTTTTTGCTGACGGCTGAAGCGCCGACTGGCCCGCAGCTCGCGATAACGCACGATCAGGTGGACGGTCAGCGAAATGGTGATGATCAACAGCAGCGACATGAAATTGGACGAGACCACGGTCACCTTCCAGTTCATGACACCCAGAATACCAACAACAATGATCCCGGCAACCGCGCAACAGGCCAGCGGCAGCAACACCCAGCGCAGACGGCGAAAAATGAGCCCCAGCGCAATTACAATAAATGCGAAAACACCCAGACTGAAGGTCGCCAGATCGTTCTCTACAAACGTCACCAGATCGTCAGCAATCATGGGGGCGCCGCCCAGATAGAGCTGCACCTCATCTTCATAGCCTGCCAGGATATTGCGAATGGCTGCGATATCCTGATGGCGAAGTTCGGCAGCCTGGGTGCTGTAGGCATCAAATTCGGCGGAAACCGACTGCAACTCGTCACCCTCTTCGTCACTGAGGCCCTCAGCTTCGCGCTTATTGCGCAACTCAGTGCGACGATTGATCAATTCGATGTACCGGGTATCTTCCTCGAAACTGGCCAGCATCGCGCCGGTGGTGCCGTCCGGACTGATCACCGCGTTACTGAATACCGGATTCGTCCTGAGCTCCTCCCGTGCAGCTTCACGGTCAACCTCATCGTCCATGATGGTCTGGTAGTCTTCGGATATCCCGGTCAGCGGTGTGTCACCGAAAATAGGCACATTGAGCAGACTGTTGACCGTCTCGATACGCTCCAGTGCCAACAGCTCATCGCGCAGACTGGCCATGATCGCCAGCGACTCATCACTCAGCAAATCCATATTGCGCGGCACAAATGCGACCGTCACCGAATCAGTGGTCCCGTAACGCTGACTGACCTCGCGCGTATACTCAAGCTCTTCGTCACCCTCCATCAGCAGAGAGTCGGCAGAAACATCCAGCTTGAAATACTGGGCGTACCAGCCGAAACCCGCCACCGCGAGCAGCAAAAACGCGATCACCAGCCAGGGTCGATCAAATACCAGAGCGCTGTACCAGCGCGAAAGAGTCAAACGCATAGCGGATCCATCGTGGGTAAATATAAGGGCCTGGAATGTCGCCTTGAACTATACCTTGTTGGCGCATGAATTGTTACCTCGCGCCCTGACTGGCACAAAAAAGTACGTTGCCCCTCCCCTTCGATTACGCTGAGCAAGCGCAACCTGGATGTCAGCCCCCTGGCTGCGCTTGATATCTCACAATTAGTCACAATCTTGGGCTTGATATAAGCGGCCATAATTGGTCTAGTGGGGCTAGCTTTCTGGTTTGATGAATTTAGTCACCATTGTGTCATGCTGACAGGACACACAAAGCCAGAATAACAGACTGAAACCGCCAGCAATCGAAAAAAGCCACACCCACAGGAGTTTTAACATGCGTAAACCAATGATATTATTACTGTTCTCGGTATTCGCTGTAATGCCATTCGTGAGTCATGCTGATGACTACTTAAAGCAGGTCAAGGAATTTGAACTGCAGGATCACAAGGGTGTCACGCACACGCTGGCCGAGTACCAAGACAAAGATTTCATTGTGATGTATGTGCACGGATCGGGCTGCCCTATTGCACGCCTGTCGGTGCCAACCTATCTGGCGATCGAAGAGGAATATGCCGACAAGAATCTGGAATTCCTGATGATCAACGCCTTCATTCAGGATGACATCCCACGCATCGCCAAGGAAGCGGAAGAATTTAATATTACCTTCCCGATCCTGAAGGACGCCGATCAGTCGGTCGCCCGCTCCATGGGCGTTGAGCGAACAGCTGAGGTCTTTATCATCGACCCTCGCACACGCGAGATTCATTTTCGTGGGCCGATCAACGACCAGCTGGGTTATGAGACTCAGCGCACAGCAGCATCAAACCATTACCTGACGGACGCGCTGGACACCATTATCGCCGGTGGGTCAGTGGATATGAGTGACATTCCGGACGCAAAGGGCTGCCTGGTCGGTTTCTTCCTGAGCTAAGCGACGTCTAGCCTGCAAAGCACGCAGACAAAAGGCCGGTAGCTTCAATTTGCTTCCGGCCTTTTTATCGCCTGTCTTTTTTTCCGTGCTCTGTTTTACCTGACTTCTTTTTTCGTTTGCTCTCTATTGCCTGTCTGCTCTCACCGCGCGTACGCAGATGCCCCTTGTATCTGACGCTACGGCAAGACTCGGAGCGGCCGGCCGGGAACCAAGCCGGACTTTCCGCAGACGGCCATCAGGCCTGGCTTATTCTACGAAGGCACGCTCGATCACATACTCGGCCTGAATGCCGTGGCGGGACTCTTTGAAACCCGCGTTGTCCAGTATCCGGCACATATCTTTCAACATGGTCGGGCTGCCGCACAACATGAACCGGTCATGCGCTGGCGATGGTTGCGGCAGGCCAATTTTATGCGCCATGGTGCCATTCTCCAGCGCATCCGTCACACGCCCCTGATTCTCGAAGGGATCGCGGGTGACCGTGGGGTAATAAATCAACTGCTCACGAACCTGATCACCAAAAAACTCATTCTGCGGCAACTCCTCAGTAATATAGTCACGGTAAGCCAGGTCAACCACGCTGCGCACGCCATGGACCAGAACAACTTTTTCAAAGCGATCGTAAATCTCCGGGTCGCGGATGATGCTCATAAAGGGCGCCAGGCCAGTGCCAGTGCCGACAAGGTAGAGGTTTCGGCCGGGAATCAGGTGATCAGCCACCAATGTGCCAGTAGGCTTGCTGCTGATCAGCAGCTCGTCACCGATCTTGATATTCTGCAACCGCGAGGTCAGCGGACCATCCGAGACTTTAATGCTGAAGAATTCCAGCTCCTCATCATAGTTAGCGCTGGCAATGCTGTAGGCACGCATGAGCGGGCGACCTTCTACTTCCATGCCGACCATCACAAAATGGCCATTTTCGAAGCGCAGACCTTTGTCTCTGGTTGTAGTAAAACTGAACAGGGTTTCATTCCAGTGATGAACGCTGGTTACACTTTGTCTGGATATTGCTGCCATGTCAAAATCCTGTAAAACGTCGCAAGAGGAGAAAGTAAAGATTTTCTATGTAGAGATGGTAAACCCCCGCGCTATACCAGTAAAATGATTTAATACTATATGGTTAATCGAAAATAGCGATAACCTATCGATAGGTTATCGGGAGGCGCCTTCATGCACTACACCTTGCGACAGATAGAGGTTTTCCTGGCAACAGCCTGGCACGAGAACGTGTCTCATGCCGCAGACAGCCTGTCCATGTCGCAATCTGCCGCCAGCGCTGCACTTAAAGAGCTGGAAAAACGTTTCGATATGCAGCTGTTTGACCGTGTTGGCAAGCGCCTGCAACTCAATGACTTTGGCAAGAGTCTGCGCCCGCACGCGGTGGCACTGTTGAACCAGGCCACTGAATTTGAACAGCTTTTGGCCAGGCAGGGCGAAGTTGGCCATATCAAGGTGGGCGCAACCTTGACCATCGGCAACTATCTGGCGGTGCCCATCATGGCCGAATTCATGAACCGCTATCCCGGCTCACGCGTCGACCTGACCGTGGAGAATACCTCGCTGATCACCCAGCGTGTGCGCAATTTCGAACTCGACATTGGTCTGGTTGAAGGCGAATTGCAAGATTCGACGTTAGAAGTCATTGCCTGGCGCGACGACGAGCTCAGCCTGTTCTGCGCGCCGGATCACCCGCTGGCCGGCCGGCCAGCGCTCAGTGATGAAGACCTGCTAAGCGCCGAGTGGATTATCCGTGAGTCCGGCTCAGGCACCCGCCAGGCCTTTGAGCATGCCATGTACGGGCTGATGCCCAAACTCAAGCTGCGTCTCGAGCTACAGCACACCGAGGCCATCAAGCGCACGGTGGAAGCCGGCCTGGGCATTGGTTGCCTGTCGCGCATCACATTGCAGGAAGCATTTCGTCGCGGCAGTCTGCTGCCCCTGTATGCGCCGCAACGCGACTGGATGCGTCGGTTCTATTTTATCCTGCACAAACAAAAGTTTCGCAGTACTGGTATCCGTAACTGGATAGCCCTGTGCCAGGAAGACAACGCAGGCACATTCGCGACCTACGGGCCCGACCAATGATTCCCCGGATGCTGGTCAAATACCGTTGGCTCTGGCTTGCCGCTTGCCTGCTCGTGAGCGCGGCGATGAGCGCAGGCTTGCCAAAGATCGGCTTTGACACCCGCATCTCCGTCCTGCTCGGTGACAACGATCCCTATGTCAGCGAGCGTGATCAGCTGTCGGCAGATTTTCCGGACCGGCAGGACATCAGTATCGCGGTAACCGCAGAATCAGGACCGACCGAGGTATTCTCGCCACTCATACTCGAAGCACTGGGCGCGCTGCACCGCGAATACCGACGCATACCCTATACCGGACTCGCCAGCTCAGTGGTGGCGTATGACTCGCCGTTCGGGGAAATTGGTCTGTTTCCCGGCCGCTTCCGAAACTTCCATGAGATCAGTGAAGACGCCATGCTGGCGGCCCGCAACAAAGCCATGGCGGACCCGCTTATCAATGGAATTCTGGTCTCGCCCAACGCCGATCTTGCCCTTTTTTCTGCTCGACTGACGCTGAGCACCAGCAGTTCGGCAGAAAATCGCGATATAGCCGATGGCATTGACGCAGTGCTTCGTGATTTGCGTGTCGCGCATCCTGATGTAGCGTTTTCTCCCGGCGCAGAAGCCTTGTTCGAAACATCCACACGCGACGCAATGATTCAGGACCTGAGCCGACTATTGCCACTGATAATCCTGCTCTGCGTGCTGCTCATCTGCTACTGCTTTCAATCCGTGCGCCAGGGTGCCTGCATACTTCTGGTAACACTCCTGACCATCACTTGCACGGTCGGCACCCTGGCCTGGGCGGGCATCGCGTTCAACAGCGTCTCGGTTATGGCGCCCCTGGTAGTTGTCATTATTGCAGTCGCCAACACGGCTCATGTTTTGTCTGTCTACCGCCAGCGACTCGCTGCCGGCGCAGCATCTGCAGAGGCCATGCATCACAGCCTGGCGTTTAATCTGCGCCCGGTATCGCTGGCAGCCCTGACCACCGCCATCGGTTTTGTCAGTCTCAACTACGCCTCGGCGCCCGCCATCAGCCAGTTCGGCTCAATTGTGGCGCTGGGCGTGATCTTCGCCTGGTTGCTTACCTTCCTCTGTTTTCCGGCGTTGATCATGGCTGTTGGCGGGCCGGCAGGTGAGGTGAAACTGGCCGGCGCATTCCTGCGGCTTTGTCATCGCCTGGTGGCACGGCACGATCGACTGATATTCATAAGCGTTATTGTCACCGGCTTGATAGCCGCAGCCCTGTTGCCCCTGAACAAACCGGATTTTAATCGGCTCGACTTCATCGACCAGGACTCATCGCTGCATGCTTACTATGAATTGCTGAACGAGCGCATGCAGCGAGGCACCGGCATGAACTACGGTATTGTTGCCACCGATCCGTCGACAGCAGACAGGCTGACGAACGGCGCTATTGATCCCGGTTTTCTGCAGCGTGTTGACGCCTTCTCAATCTGGCTGCGCCAACACGAGGGTGTGCTGGGGGCCGCGAGTCTGGTCGAGGTTGTGAAAACCATCAACGATTCCCTGGAAGGCTCTCAAGGCGGCGACGGCGTGGACAA
>Ga0136557_1001431_pt1 | contig 15372 bp, 11 predicted proteins | sample AntRauTorckE6832_FD_104796 | JGI IMG/M metagenome (GOLD analysis project Ga0136557, IMG submission 104796) | Saline lake microbial communities from Rauer Islands, Antarctica - Metagenome Torckler E6 #832 | ecosystem: Environmental > Aquatic > Non-marine Saline and Alkaline > Saline | place...
CTTGCAAGGTGCCGGAGATTCGGAGTCTTACGCTTACCTTCGCGATCAGACTGGTGAAGCGTATTGGCCATACGTAAGCCAGGCTGATCGCAGGGAGCCCTGGTGCCCTGTGAGCAGTTACCTTTATTCTTCTTTCTTGCCGGGTAATTGGTCAAGATACCATGACATCGGGTCAAACAGCTCAAACCCTTGGGCTACCAATTTTTCTTTTATTCTCGCAACATTAACAGTCATCAGATAGGGAAATACGGCCCGCTTGTCCTCATCCCAGCACTTGGCCACCATAACACTACCCAAAGAGACGTTCTCTTCGGTGACGATATCAACTATTTTTTTCATCTGCCCCGGCTGTTCCTTTGCCAGAATACACAATAATGTTCCCGGCTCACCGATGCCCATGATATTAACAAAGGAGCGCAGCAGATCACGAGTCGACATTATCCCCTTGAGATAGCCATCCTCATCGACAACCGGCAAGGCGCCAACCTTTCGTTTCCCCATGACCAGAAGGGTATCCTGCAACGTATAAAATACTGTAATCGTGAGAGGATCGTGAGTCATGATCTCGCCGACAGTATGGTGCATAACCTGGTCATAGGTACGCTGGTAATCTTCATCACTCAACAACGATGACGGCTGAGCATCCCGCATATCACGATCGGTTATAATACCGACAAGCTTTTCTGCGCCATCTATCACCGGAAGGTGGCGTATATTCTTTTCCTGCATCAGCTCCTTGGCAACCGCCAGGGTTGTCTCAGGCGTGACGGTGATGAGTTCCGTGGCCATGGTTTCGCTTACAAACATATATATACCCTCCGATAACTATTTTCCTAAAACGGCGGAACCCCCGCCCTTGCCGGCGGATTCCTGCGTGCATCCACCTGCATCACCTGCATCAGATGTCGAGCAGCATCTTGATATGATCCGATACCAAACCGGGGAGCACTTCCAGGTTATACCCCCCCTCAAGCACAGAGATCACCCTGCCGCCACAGTACCTGTTGACAAGATTCAGTATCGTTTCATTAATAAAGCGGTACCCTTCGAACGTGAGATTAACCCCGGACATCAGATCGGAACAGTGACCATCAAATCCGGCGGACAACAATACCACATCGGGTTGGAATTTTTTAAAAGCGGGCACCATGTCGGTAGTCAACTTCTTGCGATAATCCATATCGCCCCTGCCCGGTAAAATCGGAGTGTTGAGTGTATAGCCTTCACCTTCGGCAATTCCCACCTCAAACTCCCGCCCCGTTCCGGGGAAAGCGAACGAAGGATGCTCATGAATTGAATAGTAGAATACCGAATTATCATTTTCAAAAATCTGCTGTGTACCATTGCCATGATGGACATCGAAGTCAATGATGCCAACCTTCTCGATCCCCCAATGCTTTTGCAGATATCGTGCTCCCACGGCAACGTTATTGAAATAGCAAAAGCCCATGGCTTTTGCATATTCGGCATGATGCCCGGGTGGCCGTATAGCGCAAAAGGCATTATCAACACGCCCTTCCATCATCGCATCAATGGCCTGCAGCACACCGCCGACGGCAAGCAGGGCAATGTCATAGGTTTCGCGGCAGATAGAATTATCTTGATGTTCAAAATCGGGCAACCCCATCAAACACGCCTCCTCAAAACGCACGATATAGTGAATGTTGTGAACGGCTTCTATCCATTTCTGCGCCGCGGGCTGCGCCTGAAGCACATGCAATCGTTCCATCAGGCCATTGCCCCTGAGCTCCTCAATAACGGCAGCCAGCCTGTGATGAGATTCAGGATGCCCTGCAAAGGTAATATGCTTCAGATACCTGTCGTCATACAAAAAACCGGTTTTCTTCATTGAATTATCCCGTGATTCACTCTGCTATCATTTGTCCTCTTCACCCTGCAAGCAGTTACAAATACTGGAGGTAGTTACATCACGTCGCTTCCCCCATAAGTAGTTACAGCTGAAGTACAGAAAAGCGTGCGCTGCCAGGAGAGGCACCCCGTACGTACCAGATTCGTTAGAATATACCATTCACTGATAATCTCAGCCCCTCGATTATTCGTTATCCTTAGATGTATACTAGTAAAACCTTTCCGTCAATACCACAAAATTCTCATACACTAATATGCTAAAGTATCAATTTTCTTGATTTTGAATTTAAAATTATTTGCACGACACTGTCTTTTATGGTATTCAGTAAAAACTACCGTTAATATACAGGTAAACACCTCACAATTATTACGGATCACAGTTTTCAATCTTCATTGGCAGTACTGGATGCAATGTAGCGGACGCTATGGAGGGAGCGGCGAGGCCCATTGGGAGTGGGATTGGAGTTTCATTTGTCAACCAGACACATCAGAGGAGCAAACAGTATGAGTGATGAACACATTGTACAGAAGACGTCTGAAGCTGAAATTGCCGTCCATTGGCAGGAAGAAAAATATTTTTATCCATCGCCCTCGTTTATAGGGCAGGCCAACCTCACCGACGAATCGATTTTTGAGCGATTCAGTCTCGACAATTTCCCGGACTGCTATACCGAGTTTGCTGAATTACTGACCTGGTACAAATACTGGGACGAAGTACTGGACACCAGCGATGCCCCATGCTGGAAGTGGTTCAAGGGAGGCAAGCTCAATGCCAGCTACAATTGCATTGACCGGCATCTCAAGGACAACAAAAACAAAACGGCGATACATTTTGTCCCCGAACTGGAAGAAGAGCGAGTAGACCATATCACCTATCAGGAGTTGTATGTCCGGGTCAACGAATTCGCGGCACTATTACGCAACTATGCCGGGCTCAAGCGCGGTGACCGCGTCACCATCCATATGCCGATGTCAGCCGAACTGCCTATCACCATGCTGGCCTGCGCCCGTCTCGGCGTTATCCACTCGGTGGTCTTCGGCGGATTTTCCGCCAGCGCCTGTGCCGATCGAATTATTGACTCCAATTCCAGGGTCCTCATCACCATGGACGCTTACTACCGTGCCGGCAAACTGCTCGACCACAAAACGGTGGACGACGAGGCCTGTACACTGGCCGAACAAGGTGGTCAGAAAGTCGACAAGCTGCTTGTCTGGCAGCGCTATCCCGGTAAAATGTCGAGCGATTCACCACTACATGAAGGACGTGACTGCGTTATCAACCGTGAGATCAAAAACTACTACGGCACACGCATTGAACCGGAACAGATGCTTGCCGAAGATCCGCTTTTTCTCATGTATACAAGCGGCACCACCGGCAAGCCAAAGGGCTGTCAGCACGGCACCGGCGGCTACCTGGCATACGTCACCGCCATGTCCAAATACATCCAGGACATTCATCCCGAGGACGTCTACTGGTGCATGGCTGATATCGGCTGGATAACGGGGCACTCCTTTATCGTTTATGGCCCGCTTGCCCTGTGCGCCTCATCGGTTATCTACGAGGGTGTGCCCACCTATCCCGATGCCGGAAGATCATGGAGAATCGCCCAGGATCTTGATGTCAACATCTTCCATACCGCCCCGACCGCCATCAGGGCCCTGCGCAAAGTCGGTCCGGATGAACCCGCAAAATACACGTACAATTTCAAGCACATGACCACGGTGGGCGAGCCCATCGAGCCCGAGGTCTGGAGATGGTACCAGAAGGAGGTGGGCAAGGGCAAGGCCGCCATCGTTGATACCTACTGGCAGACGGAAACAGGTGGCTTTCTCTGCAGCACGGTACCGGGCATCGATGCCATGAAGCCGGGCAGTGCCGGTCGCGGCGTCCCAGGAATCCACCCGATCATATTCGACGATGAGGGCAAACCGCTTCCTTCAGGGTCCGGCAAGGCAGGCAATATCTGCATCCAAAACCCCTGGCCCGGATGTTTCCAGACAATATGGGGCGACAGGGAGCGTTTTGTCGACACTTATTTCGCCATGTACAACAAGGATCGTAACAGCACAGACTGGCGTGACTGGCCATACCTCACCGGTGATGCCGCCGTTGAAGCACCGGATGGCTATTACAGAATTCTGGGTCGTATAGACGATGTCATCAACGTCTCGGGCCATCGTCTTGGCACCAAAGAGATTGAATCAGCAGCACTGACAGTCAACGAAGTGGCCGAAGCAGCAGTTGTGCCGGTGAATCATGAAATCAAGGGTAAGGAACCGGAGATTTACGTTTCACTGAAGCCGGGCTACGAGGCCTCCAGTGAAATCGAGCAGAAGGTGGCCGATGCCATCACCGTACAAATCGGCAAGATAGCCAAATGCAAAAATGTCTGGATAGTTCCGGATATGCCCAAAACCCGTTCCGGCAAGATCATGCGGAGGGTACTCGGAGCAATCTCCAACAAAGGAGATGTGGGCAATGTCATGACACTTGCCAACCCCGAAGTTGTAGAAGAAATTCAGAAGATGGTCTCCTAACCGCCACCGAAAACACCGAGGGGCACTGCAGCTATCGTGTTCTGCAGTGCCCCGAAGTCAAAATCTACGTGCCCATCAGTCCTGCTCTTCTCAGGTGCCTCTCCACCCAGCCCTCATCACTCCGGTCGGACAAAACCATTGCGTACGGCAAAACTCACCAGATCGGCACTATTTTTCAGGTTGAATTTCTTCAGCAGTTTTGCACGGTGGTGATCGACGGTCCGAGGACTGAGGCAGAGCCGCTCGGCCACGTCTTTACTGGTATAACCCTCGACGACAAGCTGCAGCACTTCATGCTCCCTTTCCGTCAACCCGGTAAACGGCGTTTGCTGATGATTGCGATGGGCACTGATGACATCTGTGGCAAAATCATCGGTCAGCATCGGCGAAATGTATGTCTTGCCGTCCTGGATTTTTTTTATGGCAAGCAACAGCTCCTCATCCGAATCGTCCTTCATCAGATACCCATCGGCTCCACAGACATCGAATAGTAAAAATAGCCTTTATTCTTATGCATGGTCAGCATAAGAACTTTGGTCCGGGGATATTTTTTCTTGACCCGACCCACTGCCTCAATGCCATTGATTTTGGGCATGGATATATCAAGCACAATAAGATCCGGAACGTCGATTTCTAAAAATGCCATCAATTCTTCACCGTCACCAACTTCACCAATAACGCGAAGCTCTTCGTCCAACTTGATGATATTTTTTATGCCGTGCCGGATCAGGACATGATCGTCGGCCAGCAGAATTCTATATTTTTGCGCATCCAATATTTCACCCCGCTCCTTCCTTGCAAACACCCCACGGCAACTTTACCGCCTATCTTTTCGACGCAATGCACATATCCTGCAAAATGTAACATGCTTCCCTGAAGCATTACTACCTTTTCCTGATTCACTGCAAATTTTGTCAAGAAAGATCTGCACGTAATGTGCATATCTTTCAAAAAAGCACAAACACAGGAGCATCAGAAAAGAATTTAGCTTGACTTTCTCCCTGGGAAAGCGTTGACTACGCCCACGAAAAAATATGAATGACTATTCATTTCAGAGCTGACGGACTGTGTTTTCCCGCCAGGAAGACAATCAGCTATAGTCAGACAAAAATAAATTTTTTACCATATTGCAGGAGACAAACGATGGGACGAGTTGAAAAGAAGCGCCCCACCGCTGATGAAGCATTACAGCTTTTACTCGCTGGTAACAAACGTTTTGTTGCCGGCGAGCTTGAGCATCCCAATCACTGCGAAGAAAGCAGACAACTGACATCAAAGGGCCAGGAACCGATTGCAACAATTCTTACCTGTGCGGACTCGAGAGTCCCACCCGTTGATATTTTCGATCAGGGTATCGGTGATCTTTTTATCATCAGGGTAGCCGGCAATATTATCGGCGAACACGCTCTCGGCAGCATCGAATATGCTGTAAAGCACCTTCACACACCTCTTGTTATCGTCATGGGCCACTCCTGCTGTGGAGCGGTTGGAGCGGTCGCCAGTGAAACCAGACTCGAGGGACATATGGCGTCCTTTACCGCCCCTATCCAGACAGCTATAAAAAGAGTTGGAGACAAAGAGGGCGATCTCGTTGACAATGCGGCTGAAGAGCTTGCCAGAATGATCTCCGCGCAGCTCGAAGGCTCTGAACCGATTATTGCTGATCATGTCAAGGACGGTACGGTCAGGATTGCCCCGGCATTTTATGACTTTTCCACCGGCAAAGTGACACTTCTCTGAACATAATGACGCAAAACAGGATAAACTATCAACGCAGCCAGCCCTTACAGTGCATGAGAGAAAAAACGCACATGCCACAAAAATGCGTTAGCAATACAGGTGATCATATTCACCTGGGCTGATTTTCGTTGGTGATGGCAAACTCTTTTACGACTGATATATTTTTAGAGAGGTATCAAATGATTCTCAAATTTTTTCCATTCCTTGCCTGGTTCAAAGATTACGATTCGGGCAAACTCAAAATTGATCTTATCGCGGGCATAACGGTTGCCTTGGTCCTCATCCCTCAATCCATGGCTTACGCCCAGCTGGCCGGCCTGCCTGCATATTATGGGCTCTATGCTGCTTTCCTGCCACCCATGGTGGCGGCACTTTTCGGTTCAAGCCGACAGCTTGCCACAGGCCCGGTCGCCGTTGTCTCACTGATGTCGGCTGCTTCGCTTGAACCACTGGCAACGGCAGGGTCGGCCGAGTTCATTTCCTATTCGATCGTGCTTGCCTTGACGGTGGGAATCTTCCAGTTTCTCCTGGGGGTTTTTCGCCTCGGCCTGGTGGTCAACTTCCTCTCCCATCCAGTGGTCAACGGCTTCACCAATGCCGCGGCAATCATCATTGCCTCGTCACAGTTTTCCAAGTTTTTCGGCGTCTATGTCGATAAGGCACCGCATCACTATGAGACGCTGATGCGCGTGGCCCAATCGGCGATGGATTATACGCATTTCCCCACCCTGATCTTCGGCGTCGGCGCCGTCGCCATCATGGCCACCCTGAAGAAAATAAATCCGCGAATCCCCAACGTTTTGATTGCCGTTGCGCTCACCACGATCATCTCCTATTTCAGCGGCTTTAACAAAGACGCCATCGTCGATGTCTCAACTATTCAACTGCCCGATATCGCCACCAAGATGCAGCAGTTCAATGCTGCCGTGCAAAACATTGACGACCTCGGCACGCAACGGGCAAAGTTGGGTATCGCAAAAGACGACGAACTCAAGGAAAATGGCGAGTCCGCCAGGCTCATCGAAATCAAAAGCAAAATTGCCCTGCTCACCCTGCAGATTCAAGAAGCCAAGCACAACGCCCATGTTGTTCGCAGCGAATTGCGCGGCATGAAATTTGAGGCTGAACGCCAGGAAGAGCAATATGCGTTTTTCCCAAAATCCAATGTCCCCGCCGGCATATCCACGGACGAATCTACCTGGCGGCTCAAGGTCGGCAACAAGAAGCTCGACCTCGACAACCTCAAGATGATGGGCGGTGGTGCCATCGTCGGCAAGATACCGGAGGGATTGCCGCAATTTTCAATTCCCGAGTTAACGCCCAAGACCTTCTTCAAGCTCCTGCCCACCGCCATTATTATCTCACTGCTAGGCTTCATGGAGGCCATTGCCATCGCTAAGGCCATGGCCGCGCAGACCGGCCAGAAGCTTGACCCTAATCAAGAGCTTGTCGGACAGGGCCTTGCCAACATCCTGGGTTCCATCGGTTCATCCTATGCCGTGTCCGGCTCTTTTTCCCGTTCCGCGGTCAATCTGCAGGCAGGTGCGGTTTCAGGGGTATCTTCCGTTATCACATCGGTGGTCGTGGTCATTACCCTGCTCTTTTTCACTCCGCTACTCTACCATCTCCCCCAGGCGGTACTCGCCGCAGTTATCATGATGGCCGTCATTGGGCTGGTCAATATCAAGGGCTTTATTCACTCCTGGAAGGCGCAGTGGTATGACGGCGCCATCTCCATCTTCAGCTTTCTTGTCACACTGTACTTCGCACCGCACCTTGATAAGGGGATCATGGTAGGCGTTGCCCTGTCCATGGCGGTCTTCCTCTACAAATCCATGCGCCCGGTAGTCTCCAGCCTGTCCTTGAATGAAGACAAGGTGCTGAAAAGCGCTGAATATTACAGGCTCAAAGGCTGCCGCCATATTTCCGTGGTGCGCTTTGACGGCGCTCTGTTCTTTGCCAATGCCAGCTACCTTGACGAGCAGGTGCTCAAATTCAGGACTGAACAGCCCGACCTGCGCTACATCCTCCTTGATGCCCGCGGCATTAACGACATGGATGCCTCCGGAGAAGAGGCGCTGGAAATGCTGGTCAAACGGATCCGCAGCGCCGGTTTGGGTTTTGCCATGTGCGGGCTGAAAGGCCAGATCCTCAACGTCATGGAACGCACAGGCCTCTATGAGGCCATCGGGGAAAAACATATATTCCCCGACAGCAAAGCCGCCGTTGCCGAGCTGATCGACCGAATCCATAAGGGGACTGATCTTCCTGAAGCCGGATGCGACAACTGTCCGCTACAGAAATACATACCCGCGGAATCGACAACAAGCTAACCTGACAGTCTATCCCATAAACCCCAACAAAGCCTGCCTTCCTTTCTGGGAGACAGGCTTTGTTGTTATTGCAAAACCCTCGTCTGTGACTATTGTTGTTGAGTGCAGTTGTACAGAAGGAATACTCTGCTTGCAGCTCACGGCATCCCCACTACTCTCAATCTTGCTTCAGGAGCCCCTTCCTCCATGGTCGTCCCTTCAACAACTCACCTTCCAGCAACCATGCAGGAATGCCGCACACGTGGCTGGGACAGTGTTGATATCGTCCTTGTCACCGGTGATGCCTATGTTGACCACCCGTCCTTCGGTGTGGCGATTATTGGCCGTCTGCTGGAAAGCCATGGCTACAGAGTTGCCATACTTTCACAACCGGACCACAATGGTCCATCCGATTTCCAGCGTTTTGGCCGGCCCCGCCTCTTCTTCGGTATCACCGCCGGCAACCTTGACTCCATAGTCGCCAATTACAGCGGCAGCGGGAAAATCCGCAACCATGACGCCTATTCCGCCGACGGCAATCCCTGGTGGCCCGGCGAACAATCACGAGCCAACCGACGACGGCCGGACCGGGCAACCATACTTTATGCCAACCTGGCACGGGCCGCCTACAAAAATGTCCCCGTCATTCTTGGCGGCATCGAGGCCTCTCTACGGCGTTTTGTCCATTTTGACTTTAAACAGAATCGGCTGCGGGGCTCAGTGCTGACCGACAGCAAAGCCGACCTGCTGGTCTACGGTATGGGGGAAAAGGCTATCCTTGCCGCGGCTCAACGATGCCTTGAAGACGGTAATCTTGCCAATATAGAAGGATGCTGTGAACGTCTCGGCGACCAGCAGTTTGTTGAGTGGCAAAAAGCGTGGCATGGCGGAAAAATCACCTATCTGCCCTCCTGGCAGGAGATCGGCAAAGAGTCCGCACGTTTCATGGAGGCCGAACTGCGCATCGACCGACACTGCCGGCATAATTTACCGACACCGCTTGTTCAAAAGCAGCAGAGCGGCTGGGTCATCCAGCACCAGGCAAGTTCACCGCTTTCCAGGGATGAACTCGACGCCCTCTACAGCCTCCCTTTTACCAGAACTTCCCATCCTCGCGCCGGTGATATTCCGGCCTACCGCATGATCCGCCATTCGGCCACCATCGTGCGCGGCTGCTCCGGCAACTGTTCATTCTGCGCCATCACCCGCCACCAGGGCCCCGTTGTGCAGAGCCGCTCTCAACACTCCATTGTCGAAGAGGTTCGAGCAGTCACGGAAATGGAGGACTTCACCGGTACGGTAACCGATCTCGGCGGACCAACAGCCAACCTCTTTGCCACCAGCTGCAACAAGGGCGGTTGCCAAAAACATGACTGCCTCTATCCCCGGGTGTGTGAATATCTGGTAATTGATGAGGATGCCATGCTCGACCTGTTGCAAAGTGTTGCCGCACTGGACGGTGTCAAACATGTCTTTATTTCTTCCGGGGTGCGTATGGAACTTCTGCTCCAAACACCGCGGCTGCTCAGGCAACTGCTCGAGCACCATACCCCGGGCTCACTGAAAATCGCACCGGAACACACGGAGCAGGAGATTCTTACACTGATGCACAAAGAGTCCCATCACATTCTCGAAGACTTTGTCAAACAATGCTACACGATTGCACCCCGGAAAAAACACGGAAAACAAGATGGAATACACCTTACCCCCTATGTCATCATCGGCCACCCCGGCAGTTGTGAAAAAAGCGCCCACGCACTTGTTGCCAAAATGCAGCGGCTAGGACTTACGGTCAGGCAGTTTCAGGACTTCACCCCCACCCCCGGCACACTCTCCACTGCCATGCAGGTCAGTGGCACAGACTCACGCGGTAGAACACTATCGGTGCCTTCCACGGCACAGAAAAAACGACAGCGTGAAATTCTGGAACAGGCCTTTCACAAACGCAGGAATGCAGGCAACCATCAACGTAAAAGAAAAAAGAAAATCTGATCGCTTTAGGCTACCTGTAAAAGTTCACCTCGAAGTTCTACAGGCACAACAAACGCACTGTGCATTTCTCAGGAGGTGTACCGGTTCAAACCACTCATACGTCGGCGGCTCTTGCGTACCTTGCTCCGCTGTTTTTCTCCCTGCTGTTCATAGCCCAGGGTTATGACCAGCCCTATTCGCCTGTTTTTCGGGATATCAAGGAGTTTTTTTATGGTATCCTCATCGAACCAGCCCAGCATACAGGTGCCAAGTCCAAGATCGGTGGCCTGGAGGCAGAACTGTGAAGCGGCGATGCCGATGTCAATCAGATGAAACTCCCTCTTTTTCAGCCTGGCTCCTATCTGGGTGATGATCCCAGCCCTTTCGATGGTGAGTACGGCAAGAACCGGCGCCTGACGGGCAAACCTGTTAAATGACACCGCCCGACTGTAGGTCGCCCGGGCGACATGATCCCTGATTTCCGGGTCGTTGATGATGATCAGCTTCCACGGCTGCGAATTGCTGGCCGACGGGGCAAATCTCACTGCCTCGATAAGCAGGTCAAGCTTCCACTCTTCAACCGGCCTGCTCTGGTATGACCGGACGCTTTTTCGAGCCTGCAGCAGTTGGGAAAAATCCATTTTTTACAGTCTCCTTTTCGGTCTGCCCTTAGCACACTACTACAAGATACCCTGCAGCTATAGCTCCAAGGGAGAAAAAACAACAGCATCGTTTATATCGTCTTTGCCCAGCATTAGCATAAAGAGGCGGTCCACACCAAAGGCTATGCCGGCGCAGCTGTCAAGTTTTTCAAGATCTCGTAAAAACGCTTCAGGCATTGTCGCTGTCCGGCCTGTCAAGCAATCAATCCGCTCAAGCTCTTTGTCAAATCTGCGCCGCTGTTCCGCACCATCTGTGAGCTCGGAGAAACCATTGGCAATTTCAAGGCCCGCTATATAGAGTTCAAAGCGCTCGGCAACAGACGGATCATCGTGTTTCTTTCGTGCCAAAGAGGCCATACTCGCTGGATAGTCACACAAAAAGGCCGGCGCTGTTCCGCCCAATTTCGGCTCGATATGCTCAACGACAATCTCGTCGAAACTCTCTTCATTGAGGGCGCCAATCAGAGAAATGGGACTCCACCGTTGAAAGGCCTGTTCCACCGTTATTTCCGGCCACGGCGAGTCCGATCCGTCCTCATTTAAACACAGATAACGGCCCATTCCACTGAGCCCCGTCCCTGCAAAAAGTGCGGATGTTTCCAGATGGATATGAAACAGTAAATCACGGCAGTCATCCATAAGATCGCCATAATCGGCACCGCTTCTGTACCACTCCAGCATGGTGAATTCTTCAAGATGGTGCCGACCTCTCTCCTCCCGACGAAAACAGGGGCATAGTTGGAAGATATTGGTACAACCATGCGCTAAAAGACGCTTCATATATTGTTCAGGAGAACTTTGGAGAAAATGATCGCCGCAGCGTAGAGGTTCTATATTGGATTCCGGCAGAATGACCGGCTGACGCACTGGAGTGTCGACTTCAAGAAAATCCCGACTGGAAAAAAAAGAGCGTACCGCATTGAGAAGAGCTGCACGAAGATGCAGCTCCTTAACAGACAGCATAACGCTACTCTTTTACACGGGTCACGTATTGGCCGGTTCGAGTATCTACCTGGACCTTGTCTCCTTCTTCGACAAAGGGGGGGACCTGCAGTTCATAGCCCGTCTGCACGGTGACCGGTTTGGTATCTGTCCCGGAGGTGTCTCCCTTGACCCAGGGATCCGCCTTGATGACCTCCAGATTGACAAAAATAGGGAGGCTTACATCGATCGGCTTATTGTCAAAAAAGAGCACATCAATATCCATATTGTCGACCATGAAATTGACATTTTCTCCAAGATGCTCAGCGGTTATGAAGATCTGGTCATAGCTCTCATTGTCCATGAAATGGTATTCGTCCCCCTGGTTATACAAGTACTGCATTTTTCTCTCTTCCAAGGCGGCCTTTTCGAATTTGTCATTAGAGCGATAGGTCTGGGAAAACTGGTTGCCATTTATCATGTTACGCAGCTTGCATCGATACAAAGACTGGCCTTTGCCGGGTTTGGAAAACTCGAAATCGGTTATGATATAAGGATCACCGTCTATCTGTATTTTCAGACCTTTTCGTAAATCAGATGCGTTTAACATACTCTCTCCATGTATTGTCGTATCGGCCGGGATTCCGGTAGCTGACGGCCCCGGCATATACTGGGATGATTAATTATTTTACAACCGTATAACAATAACTCGGCAGTATACCCAGTTCAAGCACCTTTACGCAACGATTTTTCCGCCATGGCGATGCGGGTAACATAGCAAATCTCTTTAGTTGCAGAACACTCTGTTTTTATGATATTTCTACATTCCCTCTACGCCGCGGCTGCTTTTCAGTGTATGATGAATGGCCCCATTTTTTGGGAACTGTTCTTTTTTCCATGCTTACACACATACTGCCATGTATAATGGTGCGCAAAGCATAAAGGCCATCTTGAAACGAGGCAGACAATGATTCATGCAGGTATTCTTTCCGACACACATTTGCACGGCATAGACAGCAACTTCAAAGAACTCACGGCGCGGGCCTTTACAAACTGCGACATTATTTTTCATGCCGGTGACATCACCCATCCGGCTGTGCTGGAAGTGTTTCATGGCAAAACCGTCCAGTGTGTTCACGGCAACATGTGCAGCGCCTCATTACAAAAAACCTTGCCACACAGCAGGCTTGTGTCCGTGCAGGGATTTACAATCGGACTCTGCCATGGTGCCGGACCGCGACATAACATTGAGGAGCGGATGTGGGCGCTTTTCCCGGAAGCCGACTGTATAATCTATGGTCACACGCACCAGCCCATTTGCCGCAGGCAGGGAGGGATTCTCTTTATCAATCCCGGATGTTTTCAGTGCACTTCCCCCCACGGAGCCCCTGCCTCCTATGCCATTCTCACCATTTCCGAAACCGGTCTCACCGGCCAACTCCAATCGATTGCATTGCAACATTGAATGCGCGGACATTCTGCCTGGCACTCTCCGCTCTCCGGAAACATTTGATTGTGCCGGGGCAATTCATATTTTCCAATATCACCAACACCTAAGAAGAATACAATGACACAACCTGTAAATCTTACCCCCATGCTGCAGCAATATCTTGAAATCAAAGAAAACAATCGTGATGCGGTGCTCTTTTATCGCATGGGGGATTTTTACGAAATGTTTTTTGAAGATGCCGAACGCGCCTCCAAGATACTCGGCATCACCTTAACATCGCGCAACAACAAAAGCGATGCCGCTAAAGTTCCCATGTGCGGCATTCCCTACCACGCCTCGCAGACCTACATCGCCAAGCTTGTCAAAGCAGGGCATCGCGTTGCCATCTGCGAACAGGTGGAGGACCCGGCCCAGTCCAAGGGGATAGTCAAAAGAGAGGTCATTCAGACAATTTCTCCAGGCGTTCTCACCGACGAACAACTCCTCGATGACAAGTCAAATAACTATGTTGCCGCAATTACACACCGAAGCAACGGCCGAGACGAAACGTTCGGCTTGAGCTTTCTCGATCTCAGTACCGGCAAATTCCGTATCGGTGAGTTTGAAGAGAACCTGGACAACCACGACAGGGTAGTGGACCAGCTTGCCCGCATGACTCCCGCCGAGCTGTTGATAAACGCGGCAGACAAGGAGGCCCTGGCTCCCCTTATCTCGCTGCTCCAGAGTTTGCTGCCGGGCATCTGCATCACCGAACGGGAAGAGGATTTGTACCATCTGCAATCCTGCCGGGAAACGCTGCTTGATCATTTCAAGGTACTCAACCTCTCCGGCTTCGGCTGCGACAACATGCGCGACGGCCTCATTGCCGCCGGAGTGCTCCTCGAGTATGCCGGTGAAATGCAGCAGGCATCCATCGATCATATCGAGTCGATTGCCCCCATCGACATGGAATCAATTCTTCAAATAGATGACTCGTCGCGCCGCAACCTCGAGCTTGTCCAGACGCTTATTGGCGGCACCCGTGAAGGTTCCCTTCTCTCCGTCATCGATAAAACCTCTACTCCCATGGGAGCACGGCTGCTCAAAGACTGCCTGCTCTCCCCGCTGCGCCAGCCCGACGCTATCCATAAACGGTTTGACTGCGTCAGTTGTCTCTACAAAGATACTGGTTTGCGCCGGGATATCCGCCAGGCGCTTAGCACCATCTTCGACCTGGAGCGGCTCAACAGCCGTATGGTGCTGGGCAGCGGCAACGGCCGTGATCATCTGGCGATGAAACACTCCCTTGCACGACTGCCCCGCATTAAGGAACTGGTCGGCCAATGCAGAACCGAGCAGTTTCAGGAAATCGACCACGACCTGGAAACACTTGATGATCTTTATCAGCTTCTTGATGGCGCCATCCATGAAGAACCGCCCGTCACCCTGCGCGACGGCAACCTCATCAAGGGAGGCTACTCCGCCGAACTCGATGAAATTGTCCATCTGCTGCGTGACGGCAAGCAGCATATCCTCAATCTTGAAGCCAGCGAACGTCAGGCCTCCGGTATTCCCAAGCTCAAAATCGGCTACAACAAGGTCTTTGGTTACTATCTCGAGATAAGCAAAACCCATATCGACAAAGTACCGGAACACTATATCCGCAAACAGACTCTGGCCAACGCGGAGCGCTTCATCACACCCGATCTCAAGGAGTTCGAAAACAAGGTGGTCTCGGCCCAGGACAGACGGCTGGAACTTGAATACAAACTCTTCTTAGAGGTGCGTGCCACCATCGCCGCCGGCAGCTCAAGACTGCTTAAAGCCGCCGAGCTCCTGGCACGGATCGATTTTTTTGCCTCCCTGGCCGAGGTTGCCCATCGCAACAACTACCGACGTCCAACGGTGGACGACGGCGATGAAATCACCA
>Ga0136557_1001435_pt1 | contig 15351 bp, 13 predicted proteins | sample AntRauTorckE6832_FD_104796 | JGI IMG/M metagenome (GOLD analysis project Ga0136557, IMG submission 104796) | Saline lake microbial communities from Rauer Islands, Antarctica - Metagenome Torckler E6 #832 | ecosystem: Environmental > Aquatic > Non-marine Saline and Alkaline > Saline | place...
CACTGTCTGTTAATGCCAGAATGGCTCTGGACAGCTTTGCCTGGTTTAACCTGGTTCCCGGCGTCGAGCCACCCCCCATCATACTCAAGCGGCTGAACGGCGATGTCGCCTATCAGGACGGGCGATACAATGCCGCACTGGAGGCTGTTATTGATGGTCCGCAGGGAACCGCGAATCTGGCTTCAGATATTTCGGGGGATATGGAATCCCTTGAATTGTCCAGGGTACGGATCAATACCGGCGCCGGGTTCCTCAGTGGCCAGGCGCAGATTGGCTTTGCCGGGCCATTGACCTGGCAGACATCTCTGGAGCTGAGTCAGTTCAACCCCGGATACTGGGTGCCGGCTCTGGAGGCCAGTCTTAACGGTGAGGTGACAAGCGAAGGCAGAATGCCGCCGGAGGGAGCGCCGTCGATTCAGGCGGCGTGGAATCTGCAGGGTACCTGGCAGGCCAGTGAGGCGGCATTACGGGGCCGGCTGGACCAGGCAGGCGATACGCTGGTGCTCTCGGATCTCGAGTTGCAGGTGGATGAAAACCGCGTTTCGGGGCGCGGCAAATGGGGGCCTGAACTGGCCGGTGAGTTGCGGTTGAACCTGCCGGAACCACAGCTTTTCCTTCCGGGTCTGGACGGCAATTTTGAGGGGCGGGTATCCATCAGCGGTTCACCGGATGCGCCCCTGGGTTCGGCATCGTTCACCGGCACGGACCTGGCCTGGGAAGACCGGGTTGAAGTTGGCGGGCTGGATTTGACCGCAAGCCTGTCCGAGGGCCAGACGGTCAAGAGTGATCTGAAGGCCACAAAAGTTGAAGCAGTGGGGCAGACGCTGGAAACACTCTCTGTGAACCTTTCAGGCACTCAGCAGGCTCATCGCCTGGATATTTCTGCCACTCACAGTGATGCGAATCTGTTGCTGAGCTTTGCCGGATCTCTGGGGGCTGAGTTGTCGACCTGGGCAGGCCAGCTTGCCAGAGGTGAAATTGACGTTACCAGCCAGGAACAGTTCTGGCGCCTGAATCAGCCCGCTGACCTGACCTATAACGAAGCGGGCCAGCTTACCTTTGGCAAGCATTGCTGGATGTGGCAGGAAGCCTCGGTTTGTGCGGGCCAGCAAACGCTGCTGCCGGACACTTCCCTGGATTATCGGGTCAGGAAATTTCCAACCACGGCACTGTCTCCCCTGTTACCGGAAACGCTGCGGTGGAATACGCTGCTGAACGCCGACCTTATCCTGAATAGCCCGGCGTCGGGCCCGGAGGGCAGTCTTTCGGTTGATGCCGGAAGCGGACAGTTTTCCGTGCTTAATGGCGATGAATGGGAAACCTTCGAGTACAGCGCACTGTCGACCCAGCTTGATCTGCTGCCGGAAAAAGCCGACCTGGCTCTGGCACTCGAGGGGCCAAGGTTGGGCACCCTGGTTGCGGGTGTGAGTGTTGATCCACAATCGGAAGAGCGGAATCTGGATGGCAACTTCCGGATTTCCGGGCTCGATATTGCACTGGCGTCGGTTTTTGCGGGGCTTGAGGAAGTCAAAGGCCAGCTTAATGGCCAGGGGCAGATCTCAGGCCCGCTGATGAAACCCGCAGTTGACGGGACCCTGGCGTTGACCGAAGGGCAGATCTCGGATCCGTCTCTGCCACTGCCGCTGAACGATATCACCATTGAAATTGCGCTCAACGGTTATGATGCGGACCTGTCCGGACGCTGGACAAGCAACGAGCGCAGTTCAGGCGCTCTTGAGGGCCTTGCAAGTTGGGAGTCCTCACCTCAGGTGGACCTGCGCCTGACCGGTAAACGCTTGCCTTTTCAGTATGATCCCTACGCCCGGGTCGAGATTGAGCCGGATCTTCAGATTGCCTTTGGGCCCCAGGGGTTGAGCATCAGCGGGGAATTGGCCGTTCCCCGGGGTGCAATCGAAGTTAACGAACTGCCAGCGCAGGCGGTGTCGGTGTCTGATGACGAAGTGATTGTTGGCGTTGACCGGGAAGAATCATCACCGCTTGCGCTGAATATGAATGTCACGGTGGTGGTCGGCGAGGATCAGGTATCGTTTAACGGCTTCGAAGTCACCGGTAATCTGGATGGCACTCTGCGTATCGGCAACGATATGGACACCCGGGGTACGCTCCGGTTGGTGAATGGTCGCTATGAGGCCTATGGCCAGGACCTCGAACTGCGGCGCGCGCGCCTGCTTTTCACTGGTCCGTTATCCTCGCCTTATCTCGACATTGAAGCCATACGCCGGGTTGACACGGTCATTGCGGGTATTCGTCTTACTGGCCCGGTTTCCGCGCCCCAGACCGAAGTCTTTTCAGAGCCGCAAATGCCCCAGACGGATGCGCTTTCGTATCTGATTCTGGGCCGGGCGCCCCAGAGCCAGGGAGATGAAGGGCAAATGCGTAATGCCGCTATTTCTCTGGGGTTGAATCAGGCCGCCGGGATTACCCGCGGTGTTGGCGACGAGCTGGGGATTCGGGAGTTGACGCTGGAGGCGGAAGGCTCGGGTGACCAGGCAGCCGTTGTGGCCAGCGGCTATCTGACAGATGAGCTGAGCCTTCGTTACGGAGTAGGGCTTTTCGAGCCATTTACCACCGTGGCGCTGAGGTACGATCTGGGCCGGTATTTCTACCTTGAGGCGGCCAGCGGCCTTGCGGCCTCTCTCGATATTTTTTATACCCGGGATTTCTGAATCGGCAACTGGCTCATGGATTGGAGGTCAGGGTGCCGGGTCGTCCAGCCGGGTCAGCTTGCGCTCCTCAGCGGCCTGAACAAAATGCCGGAAGATGCGCCGGTGGCCGGCGTGGTACATCAGGTATTCCGGGTGCCACTGAATGCCCATCAGCCACTGGCCTGTGGTATTTTCAATGGCCTGCACGAAGCAATCCTTGTCCACTCCTACCACTCGCAGATGCCTGCCCAGCCGCTTGATGCTTTGGCTGTGAATGCGATTTGCCCCGATCAACGGGTGTTTCATTACCTCTTTTAGTCGGCTTCCCTGAACCAGCCGGACAGTCTGCAACGGCAGCAGCAACGGGCGGTGCTTTGTCTGTTTTCGAAGCGGGGTTACGTTCTGGCACAAAGAGCCGCCGCGAAAGATATTGATCAGCTGCGCGCCGCGACAGATTCCCAGTACCGGAATGCCCAGCGTTTCAGCATGGGACAGCAGCCGGAAATCGGTGTTGTCGCGCGGGGGATCATAGTTCGCCGTGACTGACGGCTCCTGACCATAACGGGACGGGTGAACATGGGTGCCGCCAGACAGCACCAGACCGTCCAGCAAAGAAACGTCAATATGTGAGCCGGGGCGGATAGTATGTGTGCGGGCACCCTGCAGGCGCAGCGAAAAACTGATGAGCCGGTGGGCCAGGCTGCGCCTTGCCGGGCCACTGATACCGATAGTCAGGCCAGGGTGTTCCGGTTTTTCAGGCGGTATTTCAGGCCTTATCTCAGACATAGTCCCTTTCGCGAAGCCATTGGTTAGTGGTCTCAACCCAACTGACGGTCAGGTTGCGCAGGCTGAGCTTGCGGCTTTCACGGAACACTCTGGTCAGATCGGCCAGATCCGGCGCATTGGCCACCAGTTGCTCAAGCATCACCCAGTCATTCCACACGCTGGAGAAGTGCCACTCGGGATTGTCTATATCGCAGTCTGGCAGACGATAGTGCAGGGTTGGCCGACTTTTGATGCGAGGGTCCTCAACATACCGGGCCAGCAGCTGCTCATCGATGTGGGCGAAAAGCGGCAACAGGTCCAGAGCCTTGTTACGGGTCGGGTTATGGTGCAGGTAATCTTTCATTAACTGCTCCATATCCGGTGCATAATCGTCCGCAGTCAGCAGGTCGATGTAGGCGCTGCTCCAGGGTTCGATATAGGTGGTGAGCTTGCGGCTGATATCGACCTGATGGCGCGCCTTCAGCCACTCATAAAGGGCCGCAAACGCCCGCAGATACCGAAGCAGGGTAGAGGGTTCCAGATCGGGAAGTTCCGGGTTCAGTTGCAGGCCAAACGCGTAATAAATGGCTTCACGGCTGCCAAGTGCGCCTGCTTCCCTGAGTTCATCGCAAAGCATTTCAACCCGTTCGAGCTCGATGAACGGTAGCGGCGGCGAGATTATTTCGAGCGGCACGATCTTCTCCGCCGCAGCATCGATAACGCTCATGGCCTGACCGCCCAGTTCCCGGACCGATTGCGGCAGGCGGGCATCCTGCAGGTCGAGGTCCTTGATGGGGTCGGAATCCAGTTCAATGGTGAAAGGCCCCAGGTCCGTATGAATTTCCGCAACATAGCGGGACACCGGGTGGTTATCCCCTCCCAGCAGTTTGCTGCAGAGCCTGAGTAGCTCCTCATAACCGAGCCCGGAAAGTTCGATTTCGACGCCGACCTTTCGAGGTGAGCCATCTTTCGTGTTCAGAATGTCTGGCATTCTGCATCTGTTACTCATGATTTTGCCTTTCTGGAAAGTTACGCAAACCATAACACAGACCTATTAACGGTACGTCGCAAGAAAAAAGACAGCCTGGCTTTACACTGGATGAAACACTGTATATAGTTATTTTACTGTATATAAAAACAGGCACGTCTGAGGCGAACCAATGAAACTGACAGCAAGGCAAACACAGGTACTGGAGATAATCCGGCGTTCCATTGACGAAACCGGATACCCGCCTACCCGCGCCGAGATTGCGACCGAGCTGGGCTTTCGTTCAGCCAATGCCGCTGAAGAACACCTTCGGGCACTTGCCCGCAAAGGCGCGATTGAAATGGTGCCTGGTGCCAGCCGTGGTATCCGCTTGCCGGAAGCCGAGGAAGACCTCGGTCTGCCTGTTATTGGTCAGGTTGCTGCGGGTAGTCCGATTCTTGCTCAGGAACATATCGAGGACCACTGCACGGTGCGGCCTGAATTCTTCTCGCCCTCTGCGGATTATTTGCTCCGTGTCCGGGGCATGAGCATGAAGGATATCGGTATTCTGGATGGTGACCTGCTGGCGGTTCATCGCACCCAGGACGTTCAGAACGGTCAGGTTGTCGTTGCCCGAGTTGGTGAAGACGAAGTGACGGTCAAGCGTTTCCGCAAGGAAGGGTCAAAAGTTTTTCTGATCGCAGAAAATGACGAGTTTGCTCCGATTGAAGTTGATCTGACCGAGCAGGAGTTGTTCATCGAAGGGCTGGGGGTTGGCGTGATCCGGCGCTCGGACTTCCACTGAGCCAGGCAATGAATGGCTTGAATAACAGATTTAAAAGCAGGTGAGGCACATCATGGAACAACTCAGCTTTAACCAGAATCTGGCGGTCCAAAGCAGCGTGAAAGTAAGCGCCGCAAAACCATCGTCAGCGTCCGCTCCTGTCACTGGAAATGTCACAGAAATTATTATGCCAGAGGGGCAGGTCGAAAATTTCCAGTTACTGCTTCCGATGTTGACTCAGTTGAATCAGGAAAAGCGATGGCTTGCCTGGATTGACCCGCCGCAGAGCCTGGTCAGCAAATGGCAGAAAATGCGCGGTATTGTCGCCGGTGAGCTGTTGGTGCTGCGCTCGACGCCAGAGCATCCGGCTGGCGATCTTGCAGAGCGGGCTTTAAGTGCAGGTACCTGCCATGCGGTTGTGATGTGGACACAAAAGCTGGGTCGTAAGTCACTGTCTGCGCTGGAACAGGCGTCAGCAAAGGGAAACAGCCACGGCGTAGTGCTGCGCCAGCGCTAGATTTCAGTGAAGCGTGTACGAGGGCCGGTTGTCCATTGTATCCATTTCGTCTTCTTCAAAATCAATGTCGTGGCTGATATCCCCCGCAGCCTCAATGCCTGCAGCGATCATGGCTTTGGCAACGGCCATATCCCGGTCGTCCATCATTTCCTTGGCTTCTGAAGAAAAGGAAATCCTCACCAGGGGCGCGCTGTCATCATCGACCCTGCGCAGGGCGTATTCCCCATCGTTCAGTTGTACAATTTCGAAAAAAGAAGGTGACATTTTTACAGCCTTTCAGTTTGCTGCCTTGAGGCTGGCCAGCGATGACTTCACCATTCGCTGTGCCGTTCCTCGAGGGCATCGATATAATATTTGAGGTCTGTCAGTGCCTGATTCAGGGCCTTTGACGACCGGTCCGGCCCGTTGTCAGCAGCAATCGCAATGATGTTTTCATCGCTGACGTTTTTTTTGGGCGGCGGTGGGCGTGTCTGGTCATGCTCAAGCTGGTTCAGATACACCCACCAGTTCGAAGCGCCTTTAGCAAGCTCATCCAGTTCTGCAGCTTCCGGAACCCCTTCACCCAGCTGTGCCCGCAGTGCTTCCAGAGTTCCCGGCTCGCTCTGCTTGTCCTGGTATAACCTCGTGACCATAATCAACAGCAATTGCCGGGATCGAAGAGTCAGTTCAAGCGCACCCTGCCAGAGGGCTTCCTGCATCGGTATCGAATCTGTCTCTTCACGTTGGGACAGCAGGCTTCTGGCAAGATAGATCTTTTGGGATATTAAAGAATGCCACTGTGATGCCATCGAATACCTGCCGGAACCGGTTACAGATTCGGCGACGAATCTGGTCAACGCCACGAAGAATAGTGGACTATCATATCATTTATTGTTTGAGAATTCTCCCGATGTGCATAGTCGACCGCAGTCTATTAATCAGGAGTTTGTTCGCTATAAACTACGTCGACGGGACGCAAGACCTAATCTGCAATAGGGAGCGAGCAATGACAGAAAACCGGCTTGAGGCTGTTGACACCCTGATTGGGCATCTGAAAACAGCACTGTCTGAAAAAGACTGGGATGAGTTGTCGAGGCTGACTCAGCTGGTTCGTCCCACCATTGACCCGCTGATGGAGGCGCTGGAATCAGGTGAGCTGGACCCTGAACCGGTCCGTACCCGCCTCGCGGAAATTCAGGGCTTCTGCGATCGTGCCGATAGGTCGGCAAACGAGGCAAAAGCGGAAGCCCGGAAGGCTCTGGAGGGTGTTAATCAGAATCGCAGTGCAGCAAAGGCTTACCAGAATGTTTCTTTCAACCCTCGAAAGTAGCGTCATAAAATTGACTCGCGGAGGCGTTCAGTCTTAAATACGGCAGAAATATCCCCCGCAAGAGATCCGTTTTAATGTCCAAGAATAATAAAGTGCTGGTGCTCAGCGAGGACGACACCCGAAGGCGCGACATTTTTACCATCCTCGAATTTATTGGTGAGGAAACGATAGTTGCAGGCGACGAGGCCCTGGCCATATTGGCTGAGCCTGATGAACTCGGGGAATCGTCGGTTGTTATTCTTGATGGCGGTGATGATTCGGCGCAAGGCACGGTTTCCACTATCAGTCAGTCTACCCGGGGTGTCCCGATACTGATGGTTGGTGATCCTGACCTGACCAGATTGTCGGAAGATTCCACCAGCCGCATTATCGCGCGAATGGAGTGGCCGCTGAACTACACGAAGTTTGTCGATTCGCTGTACCGCGCCCAGATTTTCCGTGATCAATATGCCCGCACCCAGGAGCGAGGCCAGCAGCGTGGCCTGCAGCTGTTCCGCAGTCTTGTGGGGACCAGTCGCAGGGTCCAGTCAGTGCGACAGCTGATGGAGCAGGTGGCCGACAAGGATGTCAGTGTAATGATCACCGGTGAATCCGGTACCGGCAAAGAAGTGGTTGCTCGCAATCTGCATTACCACTCTGCCCGCCGTGACAAACCCTTTGTTCCGGTCAACTGTGGTGCCATTCCCGCCGAGCTCCTTGAAAGCGAACTTTTTGGTCATGAAAAAGGGGCGTTTACCGGCGCCATTACCGCCAGGGTAGGACGTTTTGAGCTGGCCGAGGGCGGCACCCTGTTTCTGGATGAGATTGGCGATATGCCGCTGAACATGCAGGTGAAAATTTTGCGGGTGCTCCAGGAACGAACCTTTGAAAAGGTGGGCAGCAACCGTACCCAGTCAGCAGACGTCCGGGTCATTGCGGCCACCCACAAAAATCTGGAAGAAATGATAGAGGGTGGCAACTTCCGGGAAGATCTTTATTACCGGCTGAATGTCTTTCCCATTGAAATGCCGGCCCTGCGCGAACGGGTGGAGGACATTCCACTGCTCATCAATGAGTTGATATCGCGGATGGAAAAGGAAAAGCGTGGTTCGCTGCGTCTGAATTCTGCTGCCATCATGAGCCTGTGCCGGCACGAATGGCCCGGCAACGTTCGGGAGCTGGCCAATCTTGTCGAACGTCTTTCGATCATGCATCCCTTCGGTGTGATCGGCGTTCAGGAGCTGCCCAAGAAGTTCCGTTACGTGGACGATTATGACGAGAACCGGCCGGTGGAAGACTCCGGGATGCCTTCCGGTATTCCCGGGCTGGTGGGGCTGGATGCACCCGCTTTGCTTCCGGTTAATGGTATTGACCTGAAGGACTACCTGTCCAATCTTGAAAAGCAACTGATTCAACAGGCTCTGGATGAGTCTGGCGGGGTGGTTGCCCGGGCTGCAGAAAAACTGCGTATCCGTCGCACCACTCTGGTGGAAAAGGTGCGCAAGTATGGCCTCAGGGATGAGGAATCCGAGGAAACCTGAGCGCTTCAGGTATCTTCCCGCGGCGTCAAAGGTTCGTAACCTTCGGCGCCGTCGTGCTTTCAGGGTGACAGAAAATCGTCGTTTTCCCGTTCATTGAATTCCCTTCCTGTTGATAAATATAGAAAAAATAAATCTGGCACAGTCCTCGCTTTGAATTTGTGAACGATCCATCCGATTGGTGCGGGCCGGCTTTCAGGCCTGGTCAGAGGGCGAGTTTATGAATCAGTTACAGTTTGTTGTTCAATCAGCGGCCGAGTCGGCATCCGGCGATTCCGCCGTGAATGCGGCGGCTGACGTAAACGACAAAGTGACCGCGTTGTTTCCTGAACACGACGACGAGGCTGTCGGCACGGCGTTGGATTTGTTTAACCAGATGTCGCAACAGATCACTGATTCATATCGAACACTCGAATCCCGCGTTAATCAGCTTTCCGGGGAATTGACGGCGGAATCACAACAGCGGCAGGTGGAGCTTGAGCAGAAAGAAGAACTCGCCGACCGGCTCTCCACGCTTTTACAGGCATTGCCTGCGGGCGTAGTGGTGCTCGACAGCCAGGGTGTGATCACTCAGACCAACCCGGCGGCTCTTACGCTGCTGGGTGAGCCTCTGGACGGCGAGCGTTGGGTCGATGTGATTCGTCGCTGTTTTGCGCCCAGGCGTGATGACGGCCACGAAGTGTCCTTGAAAGACGGTCGCCGCGTGAGTATCGAAATCCGCACCATGGAAAACCAGCCCGGCCAGTTGATCCTGTTAACAGACCTGACAGAAACCCGAGAGCTTCAGAGCCAGCTTGCCCACGCCCAGCGCTTATCCGCCATGGGTAAAATGGTGGCGTCTCTGGCGCACCAGATCCGAACCCCGTTATCCGCCGCGATTCTTTACGGTGGCCACCTCAGCCAGCCTGACCTGGAAGAAGAGCTTCGCCAGCGGTGTGCGTCCCGCCTGATGTCCCGGTTGACCCATCTGGAGCAACAGGTGCGGGATATGCTCATTTTCGCCCGGGGCGAGACCCGGTTGGCGGAGGAGCTGTCTACTGAAAGCCTGGCCCAGGCGTTAAAAGCAGCCATTGAAGGTTTGCGTCAGCCCGCGGATGTGCAAATTGATCTGGAAAGCCAGGTGGCGGACCAGCCTATGCTTTGCAACCGCGATGCGCTTGTGGGTGCCTGCACCAATCTTGTCAACAACAGTATTGAAGCGGGCGCCAAACGCATCCGCGTTGCACTGCGTCAACAGGACAACGAACTGACCGTTCGGGTATCAGACGACGGCCCTGGTTTTTCAGCGGACCAGACCAGCCAGATGCTTGAAGCTTTCTACACCACTAAATCCCATGGCACAGGGCTGGGGCTGGCAGTGGTTCAGGCAGTGGTAAAAGCTCACCAGGGCGGCTTTGATATTACATCGTCCGCCGAAGGCGGTGCGACCGCTACTCTTTCTCTGCCTCTATTGCGCGCTTCTTCAAGCGATCGGCAGCCGAATAACAAGCAGAACAGCAAGAAGTAATCGGAGGCAATGATGGCCAAGGCTCAAATTCTGATTGTTGAAGACGACCATGATCTGCGGGAGGCGCTGGTTACCACGCTGGAACTGGCGAAGTTCCGTGTGCTGGAGGCCGCCGACGGAAAACAGGCCCTGAACTGCCTGGCAGAGGGCTCTGTGGATATGGTGGTCAGCGATGTCAACATGCCAGGCATGTCGGGTCACGAACTGCTTTATGAGGTTCAACGACATTACCCGGGCTTGCCAATGATGCTGATTACCGCTTACGGGCAGATCAGCCATGCGGTGTCTGCCATGCAGGCCGGTGCGATTGATTATCTGGTGAAGCCATTCGAACCTTCAGTTCTGGTGGACGCCGTCAGCCGCATTGTCGGGGGTAGCCGACAGAAGGGCAGTGACCAGCCGGTGGCCGAAGACCCGATCAGCAAACGGATGTTCCAGCTTGCCTCCAAGGTTGCTGCAAGCGATTCAACCGTAATGATTTCCGGCGAAAGCGGTACTGGTAAAGAAGTGCTGGCGCGATACATTCATAATCAGTCGCCCCGGTCAGAGATGCCGTTTATTGCCATCAACTGTGCAGCGATTCCAGAAAATATGTTGGAAGCGATTCTGTTCGGCCATGAAAAGGGCGCTTTCACCGGCGCGGTGGCGTCTTCGCCCGGTAAGTTCGAGCAGGCCAACGGCGGCACCATTTTGCTGGACGAGATTTCGGAAATGGATCTGGGGCTTCAGTCGAAGCTGCTTCGCGTTCTTCAGGAGCGGGAAGTGGAGCGCGTTGGTGGTCGAAAGACCATCAATCTGGATGTCCGGGTCATTGCGACGACCAACCGGGACCTTGGACATTATGTGCGTGAAGGCCAGTTCCGGGAAGATTTGTATTATCGGCTGACAGTATTTCCGATGCATTGGCAACCGCTAAGGGAGCGGCCCCTGGACATCATGCCGCTGGCCAGCTCCTTACTGAAAGGCCATTGCCGCAAAATGAAACTGACGGGTATTGGCTTTGCGCCGGATGCCAGGCAGGCGCTGACGGCTCACGGCTGGCCGGGCAATGTGCGTGAACTGGACAACGCACTGCAGAGAGCCCTGGTACTGCATCAGGGCAATATGATACACGCCAGCGACCTGTGCCTGGAGTTGGGTATCAATGGTCGTCATGAGCCCGGTACCGCGGTAGCTGCCAGCCCGCTTCCGGAATCTTCTTTATTCCGGGATGTGCAGGTTGATCAGGGTATAACGGATAACGAGGGCCTTCCTGCGGAGGCCGATGGACCTGATCATCCGGCGTCTCCGACCTCTCTCGGCGACGAAGTGCGCCAGCGCGAGTTCAGAGTCATTATCGAGGCCTTGCGCAAAGAACGTGGCCGGCGAAACCGCGCGGCAGAGCAACTGGGCATCAGTCCCCGGACACTGCGGTACAAACTGGCGCAGATGCGCGATGCGGGCATTGACCTGAACGCAGAGCTCGCGACCGCCTGATGCATTAATCCGCCTCCTTCGATTGGCACCTTCGGGTGCCTTTTTTTTGTCAAAAGATCGTCGCCTGTTGCTCTTTCGATTTTAAATAGAACCTCAAGGTGCTGAAAAATAGCATTTTAAATTGATTGGCCCGCTATTTGCTAAGAGTTACTTAATTCGTGAATACGTGCAAAAGCAGGCTCTGTAAAAGTCTGCCCGGGAGAGAGAATCATGGTTCAGCGTGCCGACATCAACAGCGTTCTTTCCGAAATTCGCAATATGCGCAGTCAGATGATGGACAACCAGCGAGTCCAGCAGGACAACGCCGTTCGTGGCCAGATCGACCGGCCTTCCGGTGTCCAGGAAACCCAGCAAACCCCGAAGTTCAGCGAGATGCTGAGCCAGGCTGTGGGTTCGGTGAACGAAGTGCAGCAGAATGCCAATGAGATGAGAACCGCCTATGAAATGGGTGACCCGAACATAGATATTACCCGCGTGATGATTGCGGCTGAAAAATCGTCCATCTCCTTCGAGGCACTGACCCAGGTAAGAAACCGTGTGGTGCAGTCCTACGAAGACATCATGAACATGCCGATCTGATAGCGGAGCACATCCATGGCTAGCGTACCTGCCCAGACTACAAGCGCTAATATGCCCGCAGCCCAGGGTTCCGCCGGTTCCGGGGGCGTGGATGGCACCGAAAGTGGGAGCGATCTGATGTTCGGGTTTAACCGGCTGAACCTGCTGCGCCAGGTTGGCCTGATGGTTGGCCTGGCGGCCAGCGTTGCGCTGGGCGTTTCGGTGGTGCTCTGGGCGCAGGAACCGAACTACCAGCCGGTGGTCGGTGATATGTCTGGCTATAATCCGCAGGACGTTACCAGCATCCTCAGCAGTAACAATATCGAGTACCGGATGGACCCCCGCTCCGGGGCTCTTCTGGTGCCCGCCGACCAGGTTTACGACGCCCGGCTCAAACTGGCCGCTGAGGGCGTAACCGATGAAAGGACCATTGGTTACGAACTGCTGGATCAGGATCGGGGGCTGGGGACTTCCCAGTTTATGGAAACCATCAGCTATCGCCGCGGCCTTGAGGGTGAGCTGGCACGTACCATCAGCAGCATGCGCACCGTTCGCTCCGCCCGAGTACACCTGGCCATGCCGGAGCGCTCGGTGTTTGTTCGCGATGCCCGGGAGCCCACGGCTTCTGTATTCCTGGAAGTGTTCGCGGGGCGCCGTCTTGAGCAGGAGCAGATTGCCTCCATCATGAACCTTGTGGCCGGCAGTGTTCCGCAGATGAGCAAAGCCAACGTGACGGTGGTTGATCAGAGTGGAAATCTCCTGACTGGTCAGGATCAGGGTGGTGAGACCCGGCAGATGGAAGATCAGTACGAATATACCAGCCGCGTCGAAGACCGACTGACCCGTCGGGTGGCATCCATGGTTCGCCCTGTCGTTGGCGAGGGTCGGTTCCGTGCAGAGGTGACAGCGGACCTGGATTTTTCGTCAGTGGAGCAGGCAGAAGAACTGTTTAATCCGGATCAGCAAGCGGTCAGAAGCGAGCGCTCAATGACGGACCGACGCTCAGACGGCGCCGCGCGCGGAATTCCCGGAGCCCTGTCGAACCAGCCCCCGGCCAATGCCACGGTGCCTGAGCAGGCCAACGCAGGCGATGGCGAAGAGGGTGGTGCGCCGCCAGCACCGGTCAATGTGCGTGAGGAATCAACCCGCAACTACGAAATGGACCGAACCGTCAGCTATATCCGCCAGGAGTACGGCCGTATCAATCGGCTGAATGTTGCGCTCGCGGTAGATGACATGAGGGTGGTAAACCCGGACACCGGTGAGGTTACCTTTGAACCCTGGCCGGAAGGTGAGCTTCAGCGCCTGACCATGCTGGTTCGCGACGCCGTCGGCTATTCCGCAGCACGGGGTGATAGTGTCACCGTTATGAATACCGCATTTGCCTCGGAAGAAGAGATTGAATATACCCAGCCGGGTTTCTGGGAGCAGCCCTGGTTCTGGGACCTGATGAAGCAGGTGTTGGCGGGCCTGGTCATCCTGGTGCTGGTTCTGGGCCTGCTGCGCCCGACCCTGAAATCGCTGTCTGGTGGCGGCCGGGCTGAACGTAGCGAGGGCAGGGGCGACGATGAAGGCCTGGACGGCATCGAAGGCGGAGATGCTCTGCGTGAGGCAATGAATAGTCAGGATGATCTGCTTTTGCCCGGTGCCACGGACAGTTATGATAGGCAACTTAACGCACTGAAAGGGCTGGTTGCCGAAGACCCGGCGAGGGTGTCCCAGGTGATGCGTCAATGGGTGAATATCGATGACTGATGAAAACCAGCGCGCCGGCGATGCGCCGCAGAAACCGCAGCGCAAAATTCCGCGAGTCGAGCAGGCCGCGATTCTGCTGATGTCTCTGGGCGAGAGTGATGCCGCGCAGATTCTCAAGCACATGGGGCCGAAAGAAGTGCAGCGTGTCGGTGTTGCCATGGCCCAGATGAAGGAAGTCAGTAAGGACGACGTTACCTATGTGCTGAACAATTTTGTCGAGGCTGTTGGTGGTCAGACGGGGTTGGGCGTTGGTAACGATGACTATATCCGGACCATGCTGACCCAGGCATTGGGGGATGATAAAGCCTCCAGTCTTATCGACCGGATTCTGATCGGGGGCAATACCACCGGTCTGGACACCCTCAAATGGATGGAGCCCCGGGCGGTCGGGGATATCATTCGGTACGAACACCCGCAGATTCAGGCCATCGTTATTTCCTATCTCGACCCGGATCAGGCCGCAGAAATCCTCCGAACACTTGATGACAAGGTGCGGCTGGATGTGATGATGCGGGTAGCCTCGCTGGAAAGCATTCAGCCCCAGGCGCTGCAGGAGCTGAACGATATCCTCGAGAAACAGTTTTCCGGCGGTTCCGCCGCCCAGACCAGCCGGATTGGCGGCGTGAAGCGCGCGGCTGACATCATGAACTTCATGGAACGCAGTGCGGAAGGCACGCTGATGGATTCCATCAAGGATATGGACCCGGACCTGGCTTCTACCATTGAAGACCTGATGTTTGTGTTTGATAACCTGGCGGAAATCGACGATCGCGGCATTCAGGCGCTGCTGCGTGAAGTATCGTCCGAAGTATTGGTGGTCGCTCTGAAAGGCGCCGACGATAATGTGCAGGAGAAGATCTTCAAGAACATGTCCAAGCGCGCATCCGAGCTTCTGCAGGATGATCTTGAGGCCAAGGGCCCGGTCAAGGTCAGCGAAGTCGAGTCGGCCCAGAAAGACATTATTACCATTGCACGCCGCATGGCCGAGGCCGGAGAAATCACCCTCGGTGGTGCTGGCGAAGAAATGATGTGATGCTGATGTGATGAAAGACCCACGCCGCAACCTCGACCGCATCCCCAAGGAAAATCTCACCGCCTATGAGCGCTGGGAGCTTCCGCTGCTGGACGCCCGGGGAAATGAGGTGGCGCGGGAGGAAGAACGTGACATCAAACCACTGACCGCAGCGGATATCGATGAAATCCGCCGGGTGGCCCATGACGACGGGCTTGCAGATGGCCGCAAGGAAGGTTTTGAGGCCGGCCACAAGGAAGGCCTGAAAACAGGCCACGATGAGGGCTTTGCCAAGGGCGAGAAAGACGGTCGGGCGCAGGGTGAAGAAAAGGGGCTGGAAGAAACCCGTAAAGACGTTGAGGCAAAGCTTGAACGCCTTGAAGATCTGATGGGCGAGCTGCTGTTGCCAATTCAGCGCCATGAAGACGAGCTTGAAACCGCGCTGGTCAATCTCACCACTGTGCTGTCCAGAGCGGTGCTTTACCGCGAGCTGTCTCTGGATTCTTCCCAGATTGCCG
>Ga0136557_1001436_pt1 | contig 15345 bp, 19 predicted proteins | sample AntRauTorckE6832_FD_104796 | JGI IMG/M metagenome (GOLD analysis project Ga0136557, IMG submission 104796) | Saline lake microbial communities from Rauer Islands, Antarctica - Metagenome Torckler E6 #832 | ecosystem: Environmental > Aquatic > Non-marine Saline and Alkaline > Saline | place...
TTCTTATATCAAAAGTTGATCAACGAGTCCTTCTCCTTATTAAGGAGAGGACAGAAGAGGTCAAAAGAACAAGCTATAAAGTATAATTCATGCACGACCCTAATTTCCTTATAAAGCTAGTACAAGCCAAAATGCCTTTTGGTCAGTACAAGGATTGGTATATAGCAAGCTTGCCGGTGCATTACCTCGAATGGTTTTCGAGACAAGGATTTCCCAACGGTCAACTTGGTCAATATTTAGCCACCATGTTCGAGATCAAAACCAATGGATTGGATGATATTTTGAAGCCCATCATCCGGGAGCACAGAAATAAGCGTTATTGATCATTGTATCAAAAAACGCGCGTACCTAATCTTTTAGGTTCTGACGAGGAAGTAGAATCTATTTCAAAATTAATGATCCCGAGAACAAGTCCATCGTTGGTAATAACATCCACTTTCCAGGATCCTTCCATCATCTTATTTTTTACGGTATAGCCTCTGAATCCACCCTCTCGCCCACCGGTAATTTCAAACCCTATCTCATCCATCACTTCCCACTGATTTGTATGCGGGCTGAACCATTTCCAACGATGCAATATGGATTCACTAAGTTTTGAAGGAGCAAATATGGAGGTAAATACATAGATATCTGACCCCGGTTTGTAAGTGAACTCGTATCGGTTTTCTCTCCACATATTGTACCAGGGATTTTGCTCATAGGTCACAAAATATTCGTCGCTATCGGTATTCCTTTCAACATTATGTGCCACCAAGCCCGATTCCAATGCCAGCGGTACGGGCGGGATCAAATTGAAGTAGTAGAATGTATTTATGAGCAGATAGATCCCAAGGATCAAACCGGACATCTTACCCATACTTATTTCTTTTTGGGTGGATGAACTTGTGTTGTAGATAAAGATAATAAGCCCCATTGTAATACTTAAACTAATGGAGCCGGAAAGCAGAAAAAGAAAGCTATTCATGCTATTCACCAGTATCGGGATGAAAAACGTAAAAAAGGTGAAATTGACAAAAAAGTACGCACTGAATTGAAGGTACTTATTTGAGATCCTTTTTTTGAGCAACTCATTGGCAAATAATAAGATCACCAGAATAATAAAGAAGCTGATGGTTTTGGAAAAAGAAACACTTCGGGAAAAATAAATTACATAGGCACTGCATAATCCCCCCAGAAAAAACTGGATCCCCAGTGGTAGATATACTTCGTATTTCTCGAAAAAAGTCCCTTTCCACTTGTCATCCCCGGAAAGGTTGTATAGATACAGACAAATTGTGAGGGAGGTTAGATAGGTACACAAGATCACCTGATCATAGAGACGATCAATTCGGCCAAGGGTTAGTGAATCCCATAAAAATCCAACCATAAAAAATACTACCGGAAGATACCGCTGGTTTGCCCTCACAAAGGCGCGAAATCGATTGATCATCTATTATTATTTAAGAAGTTGAATTATCGCCCGAAGATAGGGTTGGTTGGATAACTTTAGAAATTCGAATAAAAAGTAAAGTTTTTGCCTATAATTGTTTCCTGATACGTATACTATTGAGTACAATAATCATAAATAACTCAATTATTATGTTCACTTTAAATAAATACACTAAAAATAGATTTTTTTCGGGTCTACTTATCCTTTCCTTAATGTTGGTTTTTTCTTCCTGTAAAAAAGACTCAGGTGGTCCTTCTTTAGACGGTGACTTGCGATATCTTGTGGAAGGAAACGAAGGGGAATCTACTTTTTTATCTTTCACTTCTTATACCGAGAATGAGATCAATTCAGCAACTATAGGCGGTGTTACTCTAAATTCTTCCGGTTCTGAGGAAGGAGATCTTGAAGATGGAAATTTCTCAGGATACCAACTGTTTGCTTCTTCCTTAAGTGGAGATACTCCGTCGATAACATTGAAGCTGCTAAGTGATGGGGATGTACTGGGAGAAACTAACGAACTTAGCGGTGATGGTTTCTATATTATTGAAGTAGGTGATATCCCAGAATTTGAGTTTTGATCCTTATTCAATTGATCTACAGAGAAGGGATAGTTTACTTACCTCTTCTCTGTATCAATTGTAACATAATAAGATCATATATAGCATGGGCAGCCATCGCTGCAATCAAACCTATGTGTTCGAATAAAAGTCCGAGCATAAAACTGAGCCCAAACATCATCACACCAAAAAGAATATGTCCCGGTGATCTGAACTTAAAATAGCCGTGTATTCCAATAAATATGATGGAGGTAAGGGTATTGCCAAGCAAAGGCTGAATAGCTCCCCTGAATAATAATTCTTCCCCTACTCCTGCAAAAAATGATATCTGAGTATTATCAAAAATAGAAAAGTCAGCTTTTGATAATGCTTTAAACACAGAGTAATCCGAAATAACATCAGAAATCGGAGAATGGAGGATCATAAAATAGATAACAGCCGATGCTAAACTTCCCGCACCTAATCCAATGCCAATTTGAGAGATCAAAGAGAAGTCACTTACAAAAAGTGAAGGAAGCCAGCCATCCTGCCAGTATTTAAGTATCAGAAGAGAAAGGAATAAATAGATATTTGCAGAAACAATGGATAAGATGAGCAGTTTTCCGGTAGTTAACCCTGATGTCAGATCTTCATCATTTTGTTCCTGTGGGATTTCATCCATGAAAAGGGATTAAATAATAATTCAAAATTTTTATTTTAAATCACTTTCCCAACCTCAAAAACCTCTTCTCCTAACCCTTCAGCTTTCTTTTTCACCGCATCCACTTCACTTTCAGAAACTACTGCGATCAATCCAATTCCTAAATTAAACGTCGCCTGCATATCGTCTTCCGGTACATTCCCAATTTCCTTGATCATTTTATAAACGGGCGGACGTTCCCAGGCTTCCCAGTTTATATCAAGCTTCATTCCTTCTGGTAGAATACGTTTGGTGTTACCCACAATTCCGCCGCCGGTAATGTGGGAAAAGCCGTTAATTCCCGGCAGCTCTTTCAATTCTGTGATAAGTGATAGATACGAACGGTGAACTTTTAATAGTTCATCACCAACCGTACTGCCAAATTCTTCCACATAGTTCTCTACTTTGTATTTACTGAAAAGTACTTTTCGGGCTAATGAATATCCGTTGGTATGTAATCCGGAGCTTTTGAATCCGAGAAGTACATCTCCTTTTTGAATATCAGCACCGTTTATCACTTGATCTTCATCTACAATTCCAACAATGGTTCCGGCCAGGTCGAATTCACCGGTATCATAAATATCCGGCATTTCGGCTGTTTCTCCACCTATCAGAGCCACACCATTTTCTTTACAGGCTTTAGCAAATCCTTTTACTACATCAACCCCAACCTGCTGTTCCAGTTTTCCGGTTGAAAAATAGTCTAGAAAGAACAGAGGTTTTGCTCCGCAAACCGCAATATCATTCACACAGTGATTTACCAAATCTTGCCCAACCGTATCATATTTCCCGGCTTTAAAAGCTACGATCAATTTGGTTCCTACTCCATCTACCGAGCTTATGAAAACAGGTTTTTTATAGGAACCGAGATTAGGTTTAAAAAAACCTCCAAATCCACCGATGTTATGCAGAACTTCCGGCCCATGGGTATCTTTTACCACGTCTTTTATGGATTCAACCATTTCTTCCCCGGCTTTGATATCTACGCCGGAGTCTTTGTAGGTAAATTGTTTTTTATCACTCATTAGAACACAGATTAAATTGATTTTAGGATTTCAGAGATTGAATTAACAACTAAAAATAAATTTTAAACACTTATCACTTAATCAATCATTATTTTGAGTCACTAACCGGATATGTGCTAAATGATGATTGGAATGCCACGCATAAAGAGCAGCTGATTTTGCTAAACTAAAACTTCCGGACCCAGGTTTTACAAAGGTTCTTTTCCATTGATCTTCATCCAGACTTTGATAGATCCTTACCATTTTCTCATGGGTATCTTCCAGCATTTGCAGTGTCAGTTCTAATGGGATCTCAAACTGATTCTCAATTTTAACCCAACCATTTTGATCATAAGCAGGAACGGTTGGGTTATCTTCTGTTAATGCTAATTTCAATCTGGTGATGGCATTGGAGTGAGCATCCAGTAAATGAGTAATAACCTCACGGATGGTCCACCCATCTTTCCGGTAAGTAGTAAAAAGGATATCATCAGAACAACCATCAATTTCATTACGAAGACGTTCAGGAAGTAAAGCAATATCATCGATCCACTGCTCTCGATCTTCCGGAGAATGATCTTCTGAAAAGGAAAGTTTACCTAAAGGAAATTGCTTATTCATATAATTATTCAAATCAAAAATTTTAGTGTTAGAGAAAAGAAATTCTATCTACTCATCACTTAATCACTTATTACTACTAACACACAAATATAGAATCTTTAGAAGAGTGTTTTAAGAACTTTTTCCGTTTCTTTTCCACAGGGTTTTATTATAAAAATGAGATTTATATAGTTTAATAGTAGTAATAGAGACTGTGGATAAGTGGATAACTTTTTTATCCAAAATAATACAATCAATTATGTATTTATGTGGATATTTATGTTTATAACTTTCCCATAAATATCAGACACTTACGTAGGGATTATTAAATTTATAAACAGTCTTATATATTATGTACATAAAAAAGTGATATTCTTCATCCACAGTAAAAGTTATTCTTTTTGAATGTTGATAGAGCTAATGAGATGTGGAAACCTGTTCACAACTTTTGGGTATTTAAGTTATCCAACTTTTGTTAATGAGTAATCCACATAGTAATCCACATATGCACACTTTATGAAAGCAGTTGTTCAGCGCGTAAATTCTTCATCTGTAATGGTTGATAATGAGATCACCGGGGCTATTGATCAGGGACTTTTAGTATTAATAGGTATTCATCAGGATGATACCAAAGATCAATTGGAGTGGATCTGTAATAAGATCGCCAAGCTTCGGATCTTTGAGGATGGAGAAGGAAAAATGAACCGGTCTGTTCAGGATGTAGGCGGTGGAATTCTGCTTGTGTCTCAATTCACGCTGTATGCCAATTCCGATAAAGGAACTCGACCCAGTTTTATAGAAGCAGCTAAACCGGATAAAGCAGAACCTATGTATGAGGAAATGATCGAGTGGTTTAAAATAAAAACCGAGCTTAATATTCAGACCGGAGAATTTGGTGCGATGATGAGTGTAAAGCTGGAAAATGACGGACCGGTGACTATTATCTTGGAGAAGTAAAGAATCTTGGTCTGACGGCTTAAAGTCCGCCTGACCAATTATTTGATACTACCGGAACATCTATAAAAAGATCCATATGACCGGTTATCGGTCAGATGGATTTCGAGATTAAATCTAAAAACTAAGAATGTCAGTAATATTCATTTTTATAGACGGTGTGGGATTGGGGGAAGCCGGAAAACAGAATCCCTTTCATGAACGGAGGTATGAGTCGTTTGAAATATTATCAGGAGAAAACTTCCGTAAAGGATCAGAAGCCATCTTAAAAAATGACCATATATATAAAGACATAGATGCGAACCTGGGAGTAGAGGGATTACCTCAAAGCGGAACCGGACAGACGACTCTTTTTACCGGACGAAATGCAGCTAAAGAAATTGGTAAGCACTTTGGGCCTTTCCCCCATTCAGGGATCAAACCGTTTCTAAGAAAAGAGAGCATATTTCATGCGACGAAGGAAGCCGGAAAGAAACCATACTTCATGAACGCCTACCCGCCGATCTTTTTTGAACATGCAAAAAAAAGAAACCGCTGGAGCTGTACTACTCTTATGACTAAAAGCGCGGGAGTTAAATTGAATTCCACGGAAGAGATCCTGAATGAAACCGCGCTTACAGCTGAGATCGTACAAAATGCCTGGAGAGAAAGGCTGGGTATTGATATCCCAAAGATCACGCCAACCGATGCCGCTCAGCGATTGCTGAATGTAGTACCCGATCATGATCTGCTGCTTTATGAATATTACCTCACCGATAAAGCCGGCCACAAACAAAAACAAGAAGATGCTGAACGGGTATTAAAACCGCTGGATGAATTTCTGCTGCATATCATTAAAAACAAACGCAGTTCCGATGTGTTAGTTATTACCAGTGACCATGGAAACCTGGAAGACCTTTCAACTAAAACTCACACACGTAATAAGGTCCCGCTTTTTGTTATGGGAGACGAGGTTCAAGCTTTCCAGAAAGCTGAAAGCCTGACCGATGTGAAAGATGGGATTATTTCGTTTATTTAGAAAAAAGGAATAGAAGAGTTTCATTAAATTGACAGATGAAGAGAAAATTTATTTACCCTGTTTTTGGGATCATTTTGTTATATGGGTTGTTGATGATACCTGTAGATCAACCCATTGAAATTCAAAGTAAAGCGAATTCCATCCCCTTTATTTGGGATCAAGATGAAAGATGGGAGCTGCTGGAAAAGCAGTTCAATGTAGCAAGAATGAACGACGGCATTACCCGAGAAAATGCCATTCAGATCAAGACGGCAAGCATCGATCAGTCACTTAATGAGCTTCAAAACAGCGACTTTTCTCCTGATGATACCCGCCTGGATTCTTTGCTGAAAGACTTCTTTGAACTTGGGCCACTGGTGGCTGCAGAAGAGGACTCTAACCAATACTTTGTAGAGTTATACAACCGAAGCAGAAGAATCATTAAAAATGAATCGGCTGGTTGGGATATTGATAGAGATGAAACCAGGATAGCTCTTTATAAAACTTTGTATGGAATGAGAGCCGCCGTAGAAGAAGTATTACTTCAATCAGAAGAAGACATAGACCCGGTTTTGCATGTTCAGGACGAGGAGTCTGTTACTCCTTCAACCCGCATTCTGGGAATAAAAGTGCACAGTGGAGATCTTTTGGTTTCACGTGGCGGAGCGGAAGTTTCAGCGCTTATTTCCAGAGGTAACGATTATCCTGGTAACTTTTCTCATGTGGCTCTTATCTATGTAGAAGAACAAACAAATGAGCCATACTTGATCGAGGCACATATTGAGCGGGGAGTTGCTATTGCAACTGCGGAGGAATATATAAATGACCGAAAGCTAAGATTTATGGTACTTCGTGTGAGAAAAGATCTGCCTGAAATAAAGGATGATCCTCTGCTTCCCCACAAGGCTGCAAAGTATATGTTTGAAGAGGCACAAGAAAGACATATCCCCTACGACTTTAAAATGAATTTCTTTGAACCCGAAGCTATGTTTTGCTCAGAAGTCGGTTCCTATGCGTATAAAGAATATGGCATTAAGCTTTGGCAATCAGAATCCACAATATCTTCAAATGGGGTAGTAAGATTACTAAATACATTTGGAGTAGAGAACTTTGTAACTCAAATGCCTTCAGATCTGGAGTATGATCCACAATTGTCAGTGGTTGGTGAGTGGCGTGATACAGAAGCACTTTTTGAAGATCATTTATACAATGCAGTAATTGAAGCGATGTTGGTTTGCGCTGAAAATGGAGAGGAAATAGCCTATAATAAATGGCTGTTACCCGTGGTAAGAATGGCAAAAGCCTACAGTTTTTTAGTAAACCGGGTCGGGAAAGTTGGTCCGGTTCCTGAGGGAATGAGTGCAATGCAAGCATCTAAAAGTGATGCATTTATAAAACGGCATGAAGCTTTAAAAAAAGAAGTGAGAATTAAAGCCGCTAATTATTCAGAAGAACAAGGTTATAATCCTCCATACTGGGAATTAGTAAAAATGGCCGAAGAAGCAACAGGATGTAAATAAAGATGAATAAGGTCCATTTAGCACTCGGAAGCGGTGTAGCCCACAGCGCCATTATTGAAGAGCTTGAAAAGGCCGGATATGAGATCGTGGAAGTGATAGGCTGCTCGATGGGTGCTGTTGTCGGGGGAATCTATGCAGGAGGACATTAAAAACAAACGCAGTTCCGATGTGTTAGTTATCACCAGTGACCATGGAAACCTGGAAGACCTTTCAACTAAAACCCACACACGTAATAAGGTCCCGCTTTTTGTTATGGGAGACGAGGTTCAAGCTTTCCAGAAAGCTGAAAGCCTGACCGATGTGAAAGATGGGATTATTTCGTTTATTTAGAGAGATGGAGAATGACTCAATGATATCAAAGGTACTTAAAAAGGTTTGCTCTAAACTAGAACAAAATGATATAGACTATATGCTTTCCGGTAGCTTAGCAATGAGCATTTATACTATTCCAAGAATGACAAGAGATATAGATATTGTTATTAATGTTAATGTTTCAGAGAGTAAAAAAATCGCTGATATTTTTAAGGATGATTACTATATCTATGAAGAAGGGTTAGTAGAAGAGATAAAAAATAGACGGATGTTTAATGTAATAGATAATGAAACAAGCTTTAAGATCGATTTTATTATTAGAAAAAATACTGAGTTTCATATAAATGAATTTGAAAGAAGAATTAGAAAAACTGTTTTTGGAGTTAAAACGTGGGTTGTAACTGTCGAAGACTTAATCATCTCTAAATTAAAATGGACCCAAGATCTAAAAAGTGAGCAACAGATCTTAGATATAGAAAATCTATTATCGGTTCCTGGAATTGATATGGAATACGTAAAAAAATGGTGTAAAGAATTAAACCTTAATACCTATTCTTTGATATGAAAGATACTTCAAGACAAATAACTGATATGCAAAGAAAATTAATCCACTCAAAAACAGAGGAGGAAAGGTCGCTAATGGGGGCAGAAATGATCGACTCGGTTTACGAAATGGTGAAAAAACAAATCATGAAGGAAGAACCAAGACTAAGTAAACAAGAAGTACAGGCTAAATTATTTTTAAGATTTTATAAAAATGATTTTTCGGAACAGCAAAAAGAAAAGATTGTAGCCACTATCAAAAATGCCCGATAAAAAAGTCCATTTAGTACTCGGTAGCGGTGGAGCACGCGGTGTAGCCCACATCGCCATTATTGAAGAACTTGAAAAAGCCGGATATGAGATAGTGGAAGTGATAGGCTGCTCGATGGGCGCTGTTGTCGGGGGAATTTATGCGGCCGGACATCTTCCTGAATACAAAGAATGGATCACAGGTCTGTCCCGTAGAGGGGTTTTTGATCTGTTGGATTTTACCTTCGCGAAACAGGGATTTGTGAAGGGTGAAAAACTCTTTGCCAAGCATGCAGAGGTAACAGGCTCTGAAAATATTGAAGATTTTTCTATCCCCTTTACAGCCGTAGCCACGGATATGCGTCACCATAAAGAAGTGCACTTTAAATCCGGAGATCTGTATAAAGCATTAAGGGCCTCGGTTTCCATCCCGGGATTTTTTGTGCCTGTTGTGGAAGAGGGTCAGGTGTTGGTTGATGGCGGTGTTCTTAATCCCCTGCCTGTAAATCTGGTAGAAAAAGAAGAAGATGCAATTATTGTAGCAGTTAATTTAAACGGTAGACCGGATCCTAAATATGATAAAAAGCCGGAACCTGATAAACTGGAGCAAATGCAAAATTGGTTTGATAAAATGCTTCCAGACTCCATGAAATCAAGCAGAAAAACCAAAGTAAAATCAGAGCTTCCTGCTGAAGAAGAGTCGTTTTCACTGATCGAACTGATGGACAGCACCTTCAGTTTTACGCAAGACAGACTCACTGAACTTACCATTGAAATGTACCAACCGGATCATCTCATCGAGATCCCGAGAAATGCCTGCGGAGTATTCGATTTTGATAAAGGGAAAAAAGTGATCGAGATCGGAAGAGAGTCATACCACAAAGCTATGGGTTAGTTGTTCGTTTTTTGCTGATTGAGTATTCCCGGATATCGATTTACCATGAACGAATTTCCATTTCATTCCTTTTTATAACATATTCGAGGAATAAAGGGTAAAAAAAAGAGCAGGTTATGGATAGAGCAAAGTTTATTGATCAGATTAAGAACTTCAATGACTATTGGGATGTGGTAGTGATCGGGGGCGGGGCAACCGGATTGGGCGTTGGTGTGGATGCAGCTTCACGCGGCTATAAAACCCTGCTTCTGGAAATGCATGATTTTTCTAAAGGAACATCCAGTCGGAGTACGAAGCTGGTACATGGCGGAGTCAGATATCTGCAGCAAGGTGATGTTTCTTTGGTGATCGAAGCTCTTCACGAACGCGGGTTGCTCATTCAAAACGCCCCTCATTTGGTAAGTCATCAGTCCTTTATAGTTCCGAGTTATGAATGGTGGAATGGCCCGTTTTATGGTGTGGGAATGAAGGTGTATGATGCGCTTGCGGGAAAATTGGGGATCAATAAATCCAAAAATCTATCGAAGGAAAAAACGCTGGAGAAGATCCCGACTTTAGAACCTGAAGGATTACGCGGAGGAGTGATCTATTATGATGGTCAGTTTGATGATTCTCGTCTTTCAATAAACCTTGCTCAAACTATGCATGATGAGGGCGGCTACCCGATGAATTATATGAAGGTGACCGGATTAGAAAAAAATGGTCAGGGGCTTGTTGAAGGCGTGAAAGTTCGTGATATGCTAAATGGCGAGGACCTGGAAATAAATGCCCGTGTGGTTATAAATGCGACCGGGATATTTTCGGATGATATTCTCGAGATGGACGAAGAAGGTCACACCAAGATTATCCAATATGCACAGGGAATTCACCTGGTGCTGGATAAAGAATTTTTGCCCGGGGATTCCGCAATTATGGTCCCTCATACCGAAGACGGCCGGGTTCTATTTGCTGTGCCGTGGCATGATAAAGTCATAGTTGGAACGACAGATACACCCGTTGATAAGGCAACATTAGAACCAATTGCGCTGGAAGAAGAGATCGAATTTGTATTGAGGCACGCGGCCCAATATCTAACCAAAGATCCGTCCCGAAAAGATGTGAAAAGCGTGTTTGCAGGAATTCGCCCCCTGGTCAAGCCTGCTGATACGAAGGATACTTCAGAGATCTCCCGAAGCCACCATATACAGGTATCGGAATCCGGTTTGGTAACTATTGCCGGTGGCAAATGGACCACCTATCGTAAGATGGCCGAGGATACTGTAGATCAGGCCGCCATAGTTGCAGGGTTGGACTTAAAGGAAACTCCGACCAAAGAATTACGCATTCACGGCTGGCTAAAAAATGTGGACCGGGATGATCATTTATACGTGTATGGATCAGACAAGGTGGCGCTTAATAAATTGATAGAAGAGAACCCCGAACTTGGTGAAAAACTTCATATCGACCTCCCTTACCTGAAAGCTGAAGTTGTTTGGGCGGTGAGAAATGAAATGGCTCAAACTATTGAAGATGTACTGTCCAGAAGAACCCGCGCATTATTATTAGATGCCAAAGCCAGTGTAGAAATGGCCCCCGAAGTTGGGAGGTTACTCGCTAAGGAATTCGGTAAAGATGAAGCCTGGATCAAACAGGAAGTTAAAGAGTATGAGCAGGTGGCTAAGAATTACATCTTAGAATAAAGAGGTTCATTGTAATTTCTGTAAAGACAATAACCTAAATATAGAAACTCGTACTCACCTTGCCTTTTAACCTTGTAACAGAGAGGTTTATGACGGGCTATCGATTTCTTTATCAGACCAGACCGCAAACTCGTTGCCGCTGGGTTCGGTAAAATGGAACCGCCTGCCGCCCGGAAAAGAGTAAGTAGGCTTAACGATTTTACCCCCGGCCTCTTCCACTTTCTTTTGTGTGGCTTCCAGATCTTTGCTATAAAAAATGATCAGTGCGCTTCCGTTATCAGTTATGGATTTTTTTTCAGACTTATAAAATCCGCCGTTAATTCCCTGGTTTGTAAAAGAACTGTATTCAGGACCATAGTCGGTGAATTCCCATCCGAAAGCTTTTTTTAAAAAACTCTTTGTAGCCTCCAAATCTCGAGAGGGCAATTCTACATAATCTATCTTTTCGTGTTTTGACATGCGGCCTCCTATTTCTCAAAAATATAATTAACCAAGTGCTGAGGGGCAATACTGCACTAATAAAAAATATTTTATGTATATTGTCTTGTGTACCGAGACAAAGGACAGTAATAATTTTTACTAAGTATTAAAGGTATGGGAATAGGAAAAAAGGTTAAGTCTATTCATCCGGGTAAAATACTTCTGAGTGAGTATCTGGAGCCCATGAATATCAGTCAGCGTGAATTTGCCCGACGAATTTCAGTCTCCCCGAATCGTGTGAATGAGATCATTCGGGGAAGACGTGCAGTTACCGGGGATACCGCTCTTCGTTTTTCAATAGCTCTCGGTACAAGTGCTGAAATGTGGCTTGGATTGCAGGCCCATTACGATCTTGAAAAAGCGCGTAATGAAATCCCTGCTGAAGTGATGGAAAGCATTGAAAAGCTTTAGTACGGAATAATTCTGATGAAGAATGCTAAGGTTTTTTGGCAAAAAAATCTAAGAGTTAGTGGAAATCATCCGGTCTTTTGCAGCGCCTAAACCAAAAAGAAGCTGTAATGCAGCTATTGTCAACATGCTGTAAAGCGGAATACTCCAGCTATTGGTGAGGTCATGAATAAATCCAAATAAGACCGGTCCAAATGACGCAATAAAGTAACCAACCGACTGAGCCATCCCCGAAAGTCCGGTAGTTAGCTCAGCAGAATCGGCACGTAAAACAATGAAGAGCAGTGCAAGACTGAAATTACCGCCGAGACCAAATCCTAGAATTCCAGCCCAGGTTGAAACCAAAAAGGTATCCGTAATCAGGATTCCTGCAATACCAATAATTTCCATAGCTCCGGTAACCATAACAATTTTACGCTGATCCTTGAACCGACCGGCTATCACCGGAATGATCAAAGAACCAAGAATACCGGCGCCCTGTGAAATAGATAGTACAAACCCTGCTTTGGTTGGCGTCATGCCTCTGTCAACCAGTATTTCAGGCAGCCAGGCAAGGATGGCATAGAAAATGAGGGATTGCAAGCCCATAAACAGGGCAATTTGCCAGGCGATGGGAGATGAACCCAGTTTCTTAATAGCTGCGAAAATATGAATCGGATTTTTAGGTTTGGTCCGATTTCGGAGCTGTGGAATCCAAAATAAAATCCCCAGAAAGGATAAGATTGCCCAGCTTCCCAGTGAAAACTGCCAGTTTGTAGCGTGAGCCAGCGGGACACTCAAACCCGCCCCCATGGTGGCACCGATCCCCATCACCCCGGAATATAAACTTGTCATAGTTCCTGATCGCTCCGGAAAATCGCGTTTCACTATGGAAGGCATCAACACATTCATGATGGCTATCCCAATTCCTAAAAGCAGGGTGCCAATGTAAAGAGCAGGAACATTTGCAAAAGATCTTCCAACGGTGCCAACGGTTAAAATAAATAAAGCGGCTCCCAGGGTAACTTCCAATCCAAATCGCTGGGTAAAATAAAGCGTGAAACCTGAAAGGGCGGCAAAACAGATCAGGGGAAGGGTAGTGATAAGCCCGATCATGCTGTAGGAAAGTCCGAGGCCATTTTGAATAAATTCAGTGAGCGGACCAACGCTCGATAGTGGTGACCGCATCGACAGGGCAATAAAGAGTATCCCAAGGATCAGGATGTAGCGTTTTTTGGAACTGGGACTAATGGAGAAACCTCTTGCTTGAATAGGTGATACTGTTGAGATGAAATACCAAGGACAAATATACGGATGTTAGATTAATCATTTGACGGCCAGGAGTGGAGTTTAAAGTAGAGCCGCCATTATGGTTAACCAGAGGAGCAGACAGCACCAGGGGAAAAGCAATCTCAGCGACACTCAACCCCTGAGATACCTTTGCTGCTTACAAATTTATTTGACCATATTATGCAGATTTCACGAATTTGAAATCCGCATAACATTGAAAAAGCAAGGGTTTACTTGGTTTTGATAGGGATTTGAAATATTATGCGGCATCTTATTGCGGATTGTCAAATCCGCTCAATACTATGTTATAACCACTAATATATCCAACCCATGACTAAGGACAGACCACCGATTACAGAGAAGGTTAAATTTTGGGAAGAACAAGACAAGATTAATAAGGCCTTAATTCCTCGATTCTTTGAAATGCACGAAATAGTGAAAGGGTTGAAAAAAAGAGAATCAGAATTAGTTGAAAAAAATATATCTCTGGGCGAGCGTGTAATAACTTTAGAAAAAAAGATCCCGTCCTTAAGTAATTCACCTGTAGATACATCCAATAATAAGTCCTTAATAATTTCTATTACTTCGTTAACAATAGCTGTAGTAAGTCTATTAATTGCCATTTTCTGATGAAAAGTATTTCATACTTAGAAGACTTGGAGAAGCTCCCTAACAATTCAGATTATTCTGATTTTGGGATTGAAGAAATCATAGGTAAAAGTCACGATATGTCATCCGACTTTTTTTCTATAGAAGTGGCAGCTGGAACAGAAGAAGTGTTTTCTACCCTATTTGATCAAAGAAACATACCTGATTCTTTACAAGAAGCTTATTCCTTGTCAATGACAGATAAAAGCTCAGTGATGAGTTTATATCAAAACTACTTGGAAAAACAGGAATTAGGTCAGGAAAGCGTAAATGGTCTAATTAGTAACATTAAAGGAAAAATTTTTGAGCTTAATATCGAATCAAAATTAGAAAATGAATATCCTGGATTTGATTTTGAAATTGCAAAAAATCCAAATCAGCCAATTTGGGATCTTAAAGGAATTAACAGTAATGGAGAAGAAATATTAGTTCAGGCAAAAATGGGAGGAGAGAATTATGCAAGTGATGTTTTAGAACGCATGAATGAGGATCCCAATGTGCTGTTTTCAGTCAGTAAGGAAATTAAAGAAAGAATTTTAGAATCAAACCCTGAACTTGCGGACAGATTAGTTACTTCAAATCTAAAATCATCTGAATTCACAGAAGATGTAAAAAGCCAACTTGAAGCATTAGCACAGAATGAGGGCATTGATATTCCAGATGAAATTGGAGATATCCTTCCGTATGTAACGGAAATAGTTTTAGGAATAAGATTATTAATAGACATTGTTAAAGTAGAAAGAGATTTTTCTAAAATTCAATTAGATGATAGATCTAGAATTCATGCCCTTAAGGCACTTGTGCTTTTCTCTAGATTTGGTATTAGTGTAACTTTGACAACAGTTGGTGGTTTAGCTGGCACAGCTATTAATCCTGGGATTGGAACTGGAGTTGGGGCAATTTCAGGTGCAATACTTTCAGGATATTTAAACAAAAAATTGAAACCGCATATTTTAGAAATTGCAGAGAAGTTGACAAAGGTTGATGACAATGAAATGTTTTATTTAAAAAACAAAAATTATATAGACTCACTAGGAAAATCATTCAATTTGTTAGCTCGGGGTGTATAGTGGTTATAACAACGGTTTCAACGCGGACTTGGCCGCTGGTTGGTAATTCAAA
>Ga0136557_1001438_pt1 | contig 15340 bp, 11 predicted proteins | sample AntRauTorckE6832_FD_104796 | JGI IMG/M metagenome (GOLD analysis project Ga0136557, IMG submission 104796) | Saline lake microbial communities from Rauer Islands, Antarctica - Metagenome Torckler E6 #832 | ecosystem: Environmental > Aquatic > Non-marine Saline and Alkaline > Saline | place...
ATTTGATACTGTAGCCCTTTTAGACATTATTAAGGTGGTTGAAGAAGAAAAAAAACAGTTTCAGCCCGAAATAATTTTTACCCATCATGGAGGAGATCTTAATATCGATCACCAACGGACCTTCGAAGCGGTAATTACCGCAACCCGGCCAATGAAAGATGAGGTTGTTAAAACCATTATATAAAGTAATATCTCCATCAGATTTACAAACCGGGGTTTTGCTTCTTCAGAAAATACTTTCAGGCTTATAATGTATAAATCCTGAAAGTATTTCCAATATCTACAGCTTAAATTTTAAATTTATCTTTCATGCCGGCTAATAAGGACTTCTGCTCTTTCAATTAAACGGTCAGTTAAAACAGCAAGACAGCCTACGAGCAAGCCTCCATGGATAACATAAAAAAAGTTCTCCGTGACAAGCCCTGAGACAATAGGAGCCCCAAGCCCACCTGCACCTATTGTAGCCCCAAGGGCTGCAGTCCCTGTATTTATAATAACAGATATTCTTACACCTCCCATTATTATCCCTGCTGCAAGGGGAATTTCTATTTTGTATAAAATCTGAAGCCTGTTCATACCCATACCTTCTGCAGCTTCAAGAATATCAGCTGATACAGACTCAAGGCCTGCGGCAGTATTTCTTAAAACAGGGAAAATTCCATATAAAGTAAGAGCAATTATTGTAGGTTTAAAACCGAAACCTGCAAAAGGGACACACAGAGCAAGAACTGCCACAGGTGGGAATGTCTGGCCAAAAGATGCAAGAGTATTAATCCCCGGAAGAAAATCCCTGCCGGATTTCCTTGTTACAAGTATACCTGCTCCAATACCTGTAATAATTGAAAGTAAAGATGATATAAGAACAATTTTCACATGATCATAAACAAGATGAAATGATGAAGATCTCAGATAAAGGTACCCCTGAAAAGCTTCATTATAGAAATAATAGATTATTGTAAGTCCAGAAAGCACCACTGCAAAAAACAAAAACAGAAAATATTTTTTTATAAAACTATTCAAAGTCATTGTTCATCCTTAAAATATCCCTTCCCCAAACCTGGCCTTGTAAAACACCTTCAGAATCCAGCACCGGAAGAAGCTCAACGCCCTCTCTTATCATTTTTTCAAGCACATCCCTGAAAGAACATTCAGACTCTATACCAAACAAAGATTCTGCTTCATTCATTACTTCAAAAACCTTTTTGTCAGCGGGAAAATCATTATACTTATTTATCCAGCCGACAAACCTTTTATTTTCATCTGTAACCCACAAAAAAAGAGAATCAGGATATTTTTTTATAACATCTCCCATATTTTCAGACATACAAACTGATTGAGCAGGCTTTACCATTTTTCCAACTGAAATCCTTCCAAGCTTCATAAGTCCTCGGTCAGATCCTATGAACCTTGAAACAAAAAAATCCCTTGGGCTTGTTAAAAGTTTTTCAGGGCTATCATACTGAACAAGGCCTCCATTTTTTAAAATCGCAACTCTTGTCGAAATTTTTACGGCCTCTTCCATATCATGGGTAACAAAAACTATGGTTTTATTTAAAACTTTCTGGACCCTTATAAGCTCAAGCTGAAGACTTTCCCTTGTTATCGGATCAAGAGCTGCAAAAGGCTCGTCCATAAGAAGAATTTCAGGATCTGCTGCAAGCGCCCTTGCAACACCTACCCTCTGGGCTTCTCCTCCTGACAGTTCAAAAGGATATTTATCTTTGTACTCAGAAGACTTCATTTTAAAAAGCTCCAGAAGTTCCAGAACTCGCTTTTCCATTCTTTTTTTATCCCATTTAAGAAGCAAAGGAACTGTTTTTATATTCTCATAAACCGTCATGTGAGGAAAAAGTCCTACACTTTGGATTACATACCCTATGCTTCTTCTTAATTCATAATCTTTAAAATCATTAACCGAAGTATTATTGATCAGAATATCTCCGGAATCAGGAAGAATCATCTTATTGATCATTTTAAGAGTTGTTGATTTGCCGCATCCTGAAGGACCTATGAGAACACAGGTTTCTCCCTTGTCTATTTTAAGGGATATATTATTCACAGCTGTAATATTCTGATATTTTTTTACAACTGATTTAAGCTCTATCATTTTTTAGACCTTTCGGAGCTAAGATAGTTTTTAATATCTCCATTAATTTATCTGTAAAAGCAGCTATAATTATTACAGGTACAGCACCAAGAAGAATTAAATCGGTTGCTGCCTGACCAAGACCCTGAAATATGAAAACGCCTAAACCGCCTGCACCTATTAAAGCCGCGACAGCAGTATTTCCCACAGACTGAACAAGGGATGTTCTGATCCCGTTTAAAATAACAGGGATGCTCATGGGAAGCTCGATTTTCAAAAGAATTTCATGATTTTTCATTCCCATTCCTCTTCCAGCCTCTGTTACAGAAAAATCTATATCTTCAAACGCTTCATATGTATTTTTGACAATCGGCAAAAGTGAATATAAAAAAAGCGCGCATACAGCCGGTGCTGTACCTGTTCCTGAAATACCGGCTGCTTCAGCAAAGGGGAAATATTTTGCCAGAAAAGCAAGTGGAACCATTAAAATTCCGAAAAGAGCAATACCGGGAATCGTTTGAATTATACTGAGGACATAAAATATTTTTTTGCCTGAACTCTTATTTTTAAAAGAAAAGTAACCTGCAGGAACTCCGAATAAAACAGCTCCGGAAACTGAACCATATGATATCAAAAGGTGATTAATTGTTTCTGCATAAAACCTTGATGAATTAGCATCAAACTCTCTTGCAATTGAAAAGCTTTGGAAAACACCCGAATACAAAAAACAGAAAAAAGGGAGGATAAGGATAAAAGTATAAATTAAACGGGGGCTTAGCTTTTGAGCTCTTGATGATATATTTATATAAAAAAAATAAATCCCAGCACAAAATATCCAGAAACCTGTTGAAGGCCCTGTTCTTGAAATCTGATTATTTTTTATAATATTTAAAGCAGTTTCTCCTGCATAATATAAAGTAAAATATAAGCAAAAAGAAACTCCTGCGGTTTTTAAAATATTTATATATATTCTTTTTCTGCCTGATACCGGTTTAAAAGCAATCAAGGCAGCAGGTATGAAAAGAAGAAAAAAATACTGGCCTGATATCTCTTTTAAGGATAAAGGAGTCGGGCTTACAATTCTGTTCGGTTTTTCAGAGAAGAAAAAAGGAAGAAGCATCCCCGAAATCATAATCAGGGATGCTGTAAGATTGGGCTTGTCTATTCTTTTTAAAAATTTTTTCAGCATAAAACAGATAAGTCTTTAAATGTAATGAACTTATTGAACCTGTTCAGGGTTAAAAGCCGATGTAAGTTCAAAGAGAATTATTTATCTTTGAGCATTGAATTTTATTTAGTTGCTGAACAAAAAATTCTGGTTTTCGGCCAATCACTATTTAAAAAATATGAACCCGATAATAACTTAAAAATTAATAATCCTTATCAGCAAGATACTCTTTAGCCACTTTTGAAGCAGGATAACCCATAACAGCAATTTTTGAATTAAGCTCCTGAAGAGTTTCAAGATCAAAATCTTTAAATACCTTTTCCAGAATAGATGCAATCTCCGGATATTTATCAAGAACCTCTTTTCTTATTACAGGACAAGGTGCATAAACAGGCTGAACGCTTTTTGTATCTTCAAGAACCTTAAGTCCCAGCGCAGACAAAGCTCCGTCTGTGCCGTATGCCATTGAAAAATTGACTCCGCTTGTGTTTCTTGCAGCCGCTTTTTCGGTCATTGCAGTATTTCCGCCTGAAAGAATAACAAGCTGTGAAGGCTCAAGCTTGAAATTATATGCCTCCTGAAATGCAGGAAGAGCATCAAACCTGTTTACAAACTCTTCGGATGCTGCAAGCTTTACTTTATCTGTATTTCGCACAAGCTTAGCAAAATCTTCCATGGTTTCTATACCATGTTTTTTACAAAACTCCTTTCTTCCGGCAATGGCCCATCCATTGCTTACATCTGCAGGGGTGAGCCAGACAAGACGGTTTTGTTCATAATCGAGTTTTTTTACGGTTTCATAACCTTTCTTAAAATCCTTGAAAACCGATTTATCCTTAATATCAAAAAAGAAAGGTCCGTTTCCTGTATATTCTGCATAAACATCAATCTGATCATTTTTTATGGCTTTTCTCATTATATTTGTAGATCCGAGCTGAATTTTATCTTTTACTTCAAATCCGTTTTCAATGAGAACATATTTCATTATATTTCCAAGAAGCGAGCCTTCTGTATCAATCTTTGAAGATACTGTAACTGGTCCTTTCGCAAATAAAACCGGAGGAAATATTAAAAAACCAGAGATAAGTAATGTAAATAAAATTTTCTTCATGTTGATTCCTTTCGCATTGAGAAAAATATTATTATCTGAATTTACTTGTTTAGAAAAGATTTAACCGATAGTTTATTTAATATTTAAATTAACAAAAAACGGTCTAAGTAAAAAGCTGTATTTAAAAATCAAAGAAAAAAAACAGGCAGAACTGTAAAATCAAACCTGTTTTTTTATTCTTCCAAGAGAACAAAAAACTCCTATAACACTCAAACCTGCAAAAAGCATAAACGCAGTCTGCATACTTTTAACAAAAAAACTGCTTGTTTTTGCTGATACTTCCATATCTCCCATTACCACAGAAAAAATAAGAGTCACAGTAGTCATGCTTACAAGCATCCCAAATGTTCTCATTGTAGCAACAAGACTTGCCGCGACCCCGTAATACCGGGACTCAACTGAGCCCATTACAGTATTCATATTAGGTGAGGAAAAAACAGCAAAACCTATCCCCATAATCACAAGCACACAATAGATAAGATAAACAGGTGTATCTGCATCGACAAAAGAACAAAGAAAAAGCGCAAAAGCACAAATTCCCATTCCAATTGTTGCAATTTTTGACGATGAAAATCTGTCAGAAAGCCTTCCTGCTCCTGGTGACAAAACCGACTGAACAAGTGGCTGAACAATAAGAACAAATCCGGCAGCTTTAGGAGATAAACCTTTGGTTGTCTGGAGATAAAGTGAAAACAAAAATGTAATTCCAAATGATGATGCATAATTTATCATTGTGGCAAGATTACTTAAAGCAAAAACCCTGTTATAACGCAGAAGCTTTACATTAAGTACCGGAAATTTAATAAACGACTCAAAAACAAGAAAAAATATAAGGCCTGAAAAACCTCCTGCCATGATAAAATAGCCTGAAATATCTTTTTTTATAAATGCAGCTCCGGATATCATAGCAACCAGTGAAACCATATAAATTATGCTGCCCGGCCAGTCGAACTTTTCACCTTTTGCTTCAGCCCACTCTCCCTTAAGTTTGAAAAAGGAAAGGTACAAAGTTATAATCTGAAAAGGAATAACTGCTGCAAAAACAAATCTCCATCCAAAGTATGTTACAATAAGACCGCCAAGTCCGGGGCCTGCAGAAAGACCAGCATAAACACAGGCAACTACTATTCCCATTGCCCTGCCCCTTTGTTCAGGAGGAAATACTGATGTTAAAATTGCAATACTTGTGGAAACAATAAGAGATGCCCCGGCCCCCTGAATAAATCTTACGACAATAAAAAACCTGATTGATCCGGAAAAAGCTATAACACAAGTAGCAATTGTAAAAAGCAGAATACCAAGGGTATATATTTTTTTACGCCCTTTTATATCAGCCATTCTTCCCGCAGGAACAAGAAAAATTGATACTCCCAGAATATAAGCAGTTTCAACCAGACCAAGCTGGAAAGCTGAAGCCTGGAACTCCCTTCCTATAGAAGGAAGTGCAATCCCAACTGCTGACATCATGTAAGGGGTAAAAAACTGTACTATGGAAACTATTAAAAGAGTTGTACCTGAACCCGATGTTTTTTCAGTCAAATCTTGACCTCTGTTTTTGTTGATTCTGAACTCAATACTGTAACCAATATAAAACTACAAAAACTTTACACAGATTAAAGATTTTTTAAACCTTAATTCCCCTCAATTAAAAAAGACGGCATTAAACCGTCTTTCAAAATTTAAAATATAATTAATAAGTTAAAAATCTTTGATTAATAAAATCTATTTTTTAAAGCATCAGATTATGAACTTCTCAAAACCTTTATCATATCCCTGGAGCCTGAATTAATACTTTCAAGCTCATTCCATAAAGACCTTATTTCAGGAAGAAGAGCCCAGTCATCAGGCTGAGTCGAAATTTCATCTGCATTATTTATAAGCTTATAAAAATGAACAACACATCCCCGGTATTCCTCCTGATCATAACTCCAGCGGGTATACTGCCCCGGGAAAATACCTGCAACTTTCCATCCCCATACTTTCAGGCATAGATACTGGGAAATATCATGCCATGTTTCACAAAATGCTGACAAGTACTCAGCTCCGGATTCATCTTCAATATTTTTTAAATAATATAAAACCATTGGAGCAAGTTTTTCTCCGCCGCTTCCTTTTCTGTAGTCTGGATGAATTCCTCCAAGTGAGAACTCAATCTGCAGATTCATGTCATCTTTTCTGTAAAGAGCGCACCCTGAAGGCATGTTATTGTTTTCAAGATCTTTTAAAATTATCATACAGAATTTTTTATCTGTTTTATCATTTTCATAATTTTCTGAAACAAGCACTTTTCCGTCATATTCTTCGGGATAAAATATCCATGAGTAGAGTTCAGATGATCCGTAAAGCTCTGGATATGATAATTTCCAGAGTTCCGCCGCTTTATCAAATTCATTTTCAGACAAAAACTCCGCTTTGAACCTTGCATCCTGCTTATGATCTCTGAAATCAGGCCATACAACAGACTTGTCTTTTATTTTTCTTGTTTTTAAATTTTTTGTCATTTTTTTGTAGGATTGAGTTGTGGACATATCAAGAGTTTTCACACTACCTCCCGGCTGGATAATTTTGTTGGAAAGGATTAATTTCTGGACTTACGACAGGTTTAATATTTCCTGAGCCAAAGCTTAAAAGAACTCAGTTAAATATTATGATAACAAAATTATTTTTTTAAAAAAAGAGATTTATCGAATATATTGATTTCAGGGCTTTAAGTACAAAAAATCACACAAAATACAAAAAGAAATCATGAGAAAAGATTTAAGTAAAGCTTGTGTAATCTTCACATCAAATAAAAAAGATAAAGGGATATGGTCTGTTCCATACAACAAGCTATGGGCAAACCCGGAATACATTTTTACAACAAGGGGGCGGGATGAAACTGAAAAATTTCTTAAAAAGCTTGTAACGGCTTCTAATATTTTAAGAAAAGAATATAAACAGGTTAAATAAAATCACCTGATTTAAAAAAATCATGGGAAATAAACATTTCGAATAAGGATTGAATTTAAGCAATTTTATACATTTTTTTTAACGGGTCGGACCAAAATAAAACTCTGAAATTAAACATAAAAATAAATATAAACACCCAAATTACAGCCTTAAATTGCACTTTTTAACCCTAAAATAAGCAGTTTAAGGTTTTTGTTCTTAAAAAAAGAAAAGGGGGTAGTCCTACTTTGAACCTTTTAAGCCGATATGAGTCAAGAAGAGACTTTCCCCTTTCTTAACCAATTGTTATTTTTGGCTGAGAGCCCACATATCCTCGAAAATCCGAATTTCTGCTCAACATTACTTTCAAAAAAGTTTAGTTAAGAACTAACACTCATTTTCCTTTTTAAAAGCTGAGCATTTATTGCAACTATAACAGTACTAAGACTCATTAATACCGCACCAAGAGCCGGGTTAATAAGTATTCCCGCATTATAAAGAACACCTGCCGCAAGAGGTATTGCTACAACGTTATATCCTGTTGCCCAGATAAAGTTCTGAATCATTTTAGAATGAGTGGCTCTTCCAAAAAGAATTAAAGATGCAATGTCTTTGGGATTGCTATTAACAAGGATAATATCTGCTGTTTCAGCTGCAATATCAGTACCGCTTCCTACAGCAATACCTACATCTGCTGTTGCAAGTGCAGGAGCATCATTGATTCCGTCTCCGGTCATTGCCACAAATTCGCCTTTACTTTGAAACTCTTTTACTTTTTCAAGCTTTTCATCTGGAAGAATACCTGCATAATATCCGTCAAGTTCAAGCTCTTTACTTACACTTGCTGCAGTTTTTTCATTATCACCTGTCATCATCCAGACTTTAAGTCCCTTGTCCTTCAGTATTTTTACAGCTTCGTAGGATTCTTCTCTTATTTCATCAGACATGGTAATGTATCCTGCTGCCTCATTATCAACCACAACAAATACTATTGTCTCGCGATCGCTGATATCATCTTTTATATCTGCTGAAATATTATTATCATCAAGATATCCGGGACTGACAACTTTTACATTTTTTCCTTCAACATCAGCTTCTACTCCTTTCCCTGTAATGGCATTAAAATTTTCAGCTGTTGAAGTTTTTATACCTTCTTCTTCAATTTTAGAAAGAATACCCATGGCAAGAGGATGTTCAGATTTTTTCTCAAGTGCTCCTGCAAGGGATAGAATATCTTTGTCATCGTATTTTTCATTAACAGACTTATAACTGCTTACTCCAAAATTCCCTTTTGTAAGGGTTCCTGTTTTATCAAATGCAAAAAGGGTTATTTTTCTGGAATTTTCAAAAGCTGTTCTGTTTCTTATCAAAAGCCCCTGCTGTGCAGAAACGGAAGTTGAAATTGCAACAACAAGAGGAACTGCAAGTCCAAGTGCATGCGGACAGGTAATAACCATAACACTTGCCATTCTTTCAAGGGCAAATACAAAAGGTTTTCCTGCAATCAACCATACGCTCAGAGTCGTAAATCCTGTTGCAAGTGCAATAATTGTAAGCCAGAAAGCAATTCTGTCTGCAAGATGCTGGGTTTTAGACTTTTTGCTCTGGGCATCTCTAACCATTTTTATAACTTTATTCAGGTAGGCATTTTCTCCTGTCTGCTCAACCCTGACTTTAAGAGAACCGTTTTTATTTATGGTTCCGCCTATTACCTTGTCGTTTTCACCTTTTTTAACAGGCCTTGACTCTCCTGTTACCATTGATTCGTTTACATTGCTTTCTCCGTCAACAATAATTCCGTCAACAGGAATCTTTTCTCCGGGCCTGACCATAACTTCATCATCTTCATTAAGCTCATCAACTTTTACATCCTGAGTATCATCGCCTTTTACAAGATGAGCTTCCGAAGGCATCATTTCAACCAGCTTCTGAAGAGACTTTGAGGCTCCCATAACCGACTTCATTTCTATCCAGTGACCAAGGAGCATAATATCTATAAGTGTTGCAAGCTCCCAGAAAAACTTTTTCCCTTCCAGCCCGAATGTGGTTGCTGAGCTGTATCCGAAGGCAACTGTAATTGCCACCCCTATAAGGGTCATCATTCCCGGCTCAAGTTTTTTTACTTCGTCAACAAGACCTGTTAAAAAAGGCCAACCCCCGTAAAAATATATAAATACCGACAAAGCAAAGAGAGTATAGTCAGAGTAAGTAAAACTTACATTATAATCGAAAATACCCTGAATCATGGGTGAAAGTATAAGAACCGGTATTGTAAAAATAAGTGAAACAAAAAATCTTTTTCTAAAATCTTTTATCATCATTGCATGGTGTTCTGAATGATCGTGGGAACTGTGGTCGTGACCTTCATGCCCCTGATGTCCTTCATGTTCCTTGTGATCGTGGTGATCATGGTTTTCATGTTTGCTGTGGTGAGAATCAAAATGATTATTCATTGTGTCTCCTTTTTTTTGGATATAATACAAAACCTTGAACATATTTTTCATTCAGGGTCGTTATAACCTTTTATTTAAGGAAAAAAGCTTTTAAAACTCTCCTTTTTTTAAATAAAATTTTATTTTTTTGATAATCATTATAATAAACTAATTTTATTTTTTTATATGTAAACTTTTTTTTAAAGTTCATATAAACCTGATTGTAGATTATGCAGCGCTTGCTTCCGGAATTGACACTATGTCATTCCGGAGTTATTATGTTATAAAAATTATGGGGTTAACATATTTCCAAATTATCAAAACATTCTGCAATGCTTATTTCCCGGAGCTTGACACTATGGAATCTACTGAAGACAAGCGCAGACGTATGCGCATTCAATTTGAAACACAGGTTTTACTGCACTTTGATGACCAAGACTCGGCTCTCAAAGCCAGCCTGAAAAATATCAGTATGAGCGGTATTTTTGTAAAAACCGGGGAAATAATTGCCCTCCACACACCCTGCCGGGTGGAAGTAATCCTGAACGCCACCAACAGCCGATTAACAATGGAGACCGAGGGTATGGTCTGCCGCCATGAAGACTCTGGCCTGGGCATTGAGTTCAAAAGCGACATTGAATGGTTTGCTCTTTTTTCTATTTTTGAACACTACGGTAAAAACAGCCACAAACTAGTATCTTAACACAAAAACCCATGGAAATTTGGGAACTAAAAAAAAATTACCCCCGGAACAACTAAGCATCCCGGGGGTAAAATTTTATACTATAAAAACCGACTTTCTGATTTTTTAAAATAACTGACTAATCCATTGGATCATTCTCAGTCAAAATCCATATTCCGCAAGGACAGGCTCCGACACAAAAACCGCAGCCTATGCATTTATCAGGATCTGCTATGTATTCAAAACCGTTATCTTTTGTTTCTTTTCTTGATATTGCACCTCTTGGACATACAGTTTCGCAAATTGAACAATCCCTGCAGGTTCCACACGATGCGCACTGTTCTCCGCAGTCCTGAACATCTGAATACCCGGTTTTTCTCGGATCAAAATAAGCTAGTGAAACCCTTGATGTATCAATTACTTCTCTTATATCCTCTTCAGGATCAATATGCTGGAGATCCGAGTCTATAGCCTGAGCAGCCATTCTTCCCTGACCTACGGCATCTGTAAGAAGCCCCGGTTTTACAACATCACCTACTGCAAAAACTGTATAATCAGATGTTCTGTTAAATTTATCAACTTTTATAAAACCGTTTGCTGCTTCTATTCCCTCAGAAAGAAAGGAAAGATCAGTTTCATCACCTATAGCTGCAATAACATTATCTGCAGGTATAATTTCGCCGTCTTCAAGAACAACACCTTTATCTGTAACCTCTTTTGTAAAACAAGGCCATCTGAATACAGCCCCTGCCTCTTCTGCATCCTCTTTTTCAACGCCGAAAGCTGCCGGTTTCTGAACATCTATAATTGTTATATTTTCAGCTCCAAGCCTTTTTGCCTCTGTTGCTACATCGCACCCTACATTTCCTCCGCCAATAATTACAACATCTTTACCCGGGCGTATTGAATCTGTTTTTGATTTTCTTAAAAAATCAAGCGATGTCTCAATCTTTTCCTTTCCGGGAACAGGAAGATTTCTCGGCCTTCTGGTACCTGAAGCAATTATTACATAATCGTAATCTTTTTTTATTTGTTCAAATTCTTTTTTATCTATCTCTCTTGAAACCTGAACATGAGGAATAACTTTTTGTATCCTTTCAATCTCTTTTTCAAGAACATTTTTCGGAATTCTTGTTTCCGGAATAACAGAAGTTATTTTACCTCCAAGCTTTTCTTCAAGATCGAATACAACTGCATCATGCCCCTGGAGTCTTAACTGCCATGCAGCTGATATACCCCCGGGACCTCCCCCTATTACAGCAATCTTTTTTCCATACTGATTTATCTTTATTTCGGGAACTTTTGCATCAGCTGATGCTCTGCCAAGCTCTTTTATATCTACTGCGGGAAGAGAATTAATAGATTTTGTACATACATCCATACAAAGGTTCGGGCATAGATATCCGCACACAGCTGCAGGAAAAGGAGTATAGTTAAGTGCAAGCTCAACAGCCTCATCCATTTTTCCCTCACGTATAAGCCGCCATCTTTCCTGAACAGGAATGCCAGAAGGACATGCATTCTGACACGGAGCACTATATTTTCTGTTCTCCCATACAGGAACAAACCTTCTCCATTCTCCTGTAGTTATTAAAGGCACAGGAGTTCTGTCGACTTCGGTAAGATCTCCTATAAGACCTCCCTTGCCCAGCTCTTTGTCCCACACATGTTCTATAAAATGAGACATTGGTCTTCTTGGTGAAGCTTTTTTCTCTGCAGGTGTTTTTGCCTCAATAACCTGCCATTCATCCCTTACTGAAATTTCTTCAAAAAAATTTGAATTATCAGTTTTTTCAAGAAAATCTTTAAGATTTGACTCCAGCCAGTTCCACTCCCTGTCCTTAAGTTTTCTTATTTTTGCATCTGCATCAGAAAAGCCCTTTGTTTTTCCTCTGAAAAAAACTTTTCCGCCTACCATTCCAACAAGAGGACGATAACCCAGAACATCATCTGTATATGAAAAACCGTGTCCACAGATCACTGCCTTGCCGCCTGCCATAAATTCACCGAAATAATCTCCTGCAGAACCAAGCACCCAGAGTTCAGGCGGATCAAATCTCGGATTGTGCTTTGTCATAGTCATTCCCCTGGAACCTATGCTTCCTGCAATCATAACCTTTCCCTGGGCCATTGCATTGCATACACCGTTTCCGGCATTTCCTCTGACTATGATTTCAGCACCAGTATTAAGCCAGCCTACATCATCCGAAGCCGGGCCCTGATTTTCTATACAAGTATTGGGAAATCCGAAGCATCCAAGCCTTTGACCGCTGCTTCCTTTTACCCTTATTTTTATTTTATCTTCTCCGCTTTTCCACAAACGGCCGCCTATTCCGTGCTGTCCAAGGGCATGTATCTCAATATTTCTGTAACCCTTTTCCACAGCTTTTTGAATATTTTCTTCAAGGACACGGGATTCAAGCCTGATCCCTTCCTCGTCTTCACCTTTTATTATATAATAATCCTGCTGATTCATATTTATCTCCTGAATTCCCCGGAATTAGTTGCTGAACGAAAAATTCTAGTTTTCGGCCAATCACAAATTAAACAACATACTGAATGCCAAGACGCTTTGCCGCTGCCGCATCATTAATGCCCAGGGCATCGGACATTCCTATGGGAAGCGTGGTTGATCTGCCAAGAGGAGCAAGTATTTTTCTAAGCTCAACATCAAACGAGACATACATATCCACAAGTCTCTCAGCCACTTTTTCAGGGTCAAGTCTTCTGTAAAGACGAGGATCCTGTGATGTTATACCTTTGGGGCACTGACCGATATTACATATATTGCAGCGGTCGGTTTCAGACCCAAGACAACCTGCGGCCGCCTGCATTGCATACTTTCCTGTCTGAACACCGCTTGCGCCGAGCATTATAAGAGATGCTGCATTTGCTGCAAGATTTCCGTTTTTACCAACTCCGCCGCCTGCAAAAAGTGGGATTTCATTTTGCTTTCCTGATTTTACAAGCTCTGTGTAGCAGTCTCTTATACTTGAAGCTATGGGATGTCCCATATGATTCATTGATACATCAAAGGCTGCCCCTGTTCCACCGTCTTCACCGTCTATTGAAAGACCGCCTGCATACCGGTTTCTTGTGAGGTTATTCATAACAGCAAGTGCTGTTGATGTTGCTGAAATTTTGGGATAAACAGGAACCCTGAAACCCCAGCCCATTGAAAGGGCCTGAATCATTTTTGCAACAGCTTCTTCTATTGAATACTTAGTCTGATGCGTCGGTGGTGAGGGAAGACTTACTCTTTCAGGAACTCCCCTGATTTTGGAAATAAGACTGTTAACCTTATGCCACATCAGAAGACCGCCGTCTCCGGGCTTTGCTCCCTGGCCGTATTTTATCTCAACAGCACAGGGATCAACCTTCATTTCCGGAATTGCATGAATAATCTCATCCCATCCGAAATATCCGCTTGCTATCTGTAAAATCACATACTGAAGAAATCTTGACCTTAAAAGTCTTGGAGGACAACCCCCTTCTCCGGTACACATTCTTACAGGCATTCCAAGTTCTTCATTAAGGTAAGCCACTCCCATCTGGAGACCTTCCCACATCGGAGGGGAAAGTGCGCCAAAACTCATTCCTCCTATTATAAGAGGATAAATCTCTCTTACAGGGGGCATCCACCCGTTTTCCCTTTGAAATTTTATCGATTCTTCGGGAGGAAGAACACGTCCGAGAAGGGTATTGACCTCAAACTCATGACGCCCTGCATCAAGGGCAGGGTCTGTAAGCATTGAAATTCTTGTAAATTTTATACTGTCCAGAATTCCTGGAACAACATTTCTTCTGCCGCCCCTTTTTCTTGGAACACCGCCTTTATTGGAATGATATCTCAACTTGTCAGGCTCATCCGAATGCATAGGCATTATTGCATCATTTGGGCATACCTGGGTACACATACCGCATCCAATGCAGGCATTTTCAGGTTCTGTTTTCTGGCTGACGGCAAAAAATACACCGGCAGAATTTTCATTTGCCGCTGACATGGAGAGATTTACCTTGATCTCTCTTTTTCTGAACACTTTAAGCTCTATAGCCTTTGCCGGACAAACTGAGGTGCATTGACCACAAAGTGAGCACTTATCTATATTCCAGTCTATCTGCCAGGGCAGATCTTTTATACTTAATTGGGAAGGACTAATCGGTCTGTCTGCCTGCATATTTTTACCTCCGAACGTTTGCTGTCTACTATTGCTGTATCAAGATGCATGGGCTGAAAATCTCGTGACTTGTCCCTGTCGGGAATAGCCGCATCCAGCCCGCATAATTCTGATGAAAAGGCAAACAAACCTTTTCTTCCGCCTACTGCTCCGGGTCTTAATTTTTTTCTGTCCTGAACCATAAACATTGTCTCATCAGGGAGTGACCCTATAACACAGTTCGGGCCGTCTATTATAAGGCGCCTGCATGACTGCTTAAGATTATTTAAAAACTTTTTATCAGGATGCTCTGCCATATCAGATTCAGTAAGAGGGGTTATAATATGTTTATATGCATCAGGTCCAAGACCGAGTTTTTCCATAGTATAATGAAGTATATGCACAAAAACCTCTGAATCAGACTGAAAGCCTGTGTAACCTTCAAACCCTCTTGTGGAAAGATAATCCTTTATTGGAACAAAAGCTGTATTCTCTCCGTTTGTCATTGTAGCATAACCCTGAAGAAAAAACGGATGGCATGCATAAAGATTTATTGCATAGTTTGTATTCTGTCTTCCCTGAGCCAGAACTGTTCTGGCAAGAATATCATCCGATTTATCAAGCCCCAGATGTCTGCCGACATGGAGAGGATCGCCTATCTCCTTGATCATTACAGAATCAGGCCAAAAGGAAAAGACAATTATATCTTCATTTTCAATACCAAGATTTTTCAGCTCAAGTCTTGTCATCATAAGAAGATATTTTTTTTCATCTTC
>Ga0136557_1001441_pt1 | contig 15330 bp, 12 predicted proteins | sample AntRauTorckE6832_FD_104796 | JGI IMG/M metagenome (GOLD analysis project Ga0136557, IMG submission 104796) | Saline lake microbial communities from Rauer Islands, Antarctica - Metagenome Torckler E6 #832 | ecosystem: Environmental > Aquatic > Non-marine Saline and Alkaline > Saline | place...
AGGTATTCTGACTCCCGGATCGTCCGATGCCTGCGCCTTCCCGGCGAAAACGCCAGTGGCATATGCAGGTTGTGTCCCCGGTCACAGCGGCGGGCCCGTTTCCGAATTGCACGGAATTCCCTGGTAACGCATACATTTTGTATGTCGTGACGACATGTACATGATACAATACCGGACTTTGCCGCCACGGTCAAATGGTATGTTGAAAATATTTTGAATACACTATGTAGTATTGTTTGTCTTTACTGCTCAAGGCGGCCGTTAATGAGTTGAAATATCACTAATCGGCTTTATAGTTGACTTCCCAGGTGTTTTTGAGAGCCGTTTCCGGAGAGGCACCAACCAGTGAGAGTAGACCATGATAGATACATCGATAGTACGCCGGCTTGAGAGTATAGCCGGTGCTGAAAATGTCTCGGCCGCAACCAGCGACCGGCTGACCCACTCCTATGACGCCACCATGCAGGAATATCTGCCCGATGTCGTTGTCTATGCCGAGAACAGAGAACAGGTTCAGCAAATAGTCAGACTGGCCCATGACAACAGGATCCCAATTCTGCCGCGTGGTGCCGGCTCAGGCTTTACCGGCGGCAGTCTGCCCGTTCAGGGCGGCATTGTTCTGGTACTTACCAGAATGAATGCCATTCTTTCCATAGACAGTGATAATCTCACCGCCGTGGTCCAGCCAGGTGTGGTTACCGCCGATCTGCAAAGAGCAGTGGAAAAACAGGGGCTGTTTTATCCGCCTGACCCGGCCTCCAAGGAGTTTTCCACCCTGGGCGGCAATGTCGCCGAGTGTGCCGGTGGTCCACGGTGCGTCAAATACGGCGTGACCAAAGATTTTGTCCTGGGGCTCGAGGTCGTCACCCCCCAGGGCGAGGTTATCCACACCGGTGGCCATACCCTGAAAAATGTGGTGGGATATGATCTCACCAAACTTATCGTCGGCTCCGAAGGCACTCTGGGCGTTGTCACTGAAATAACCCTGAAGCTTTTGCCCAAACCCGAGGCCAAAAAGACCATGCTGGTCCAGTTTGAGACCATCGAAGGGGCGGCCGCCGCGGTTGCCGAAATAATCCGCGCCAGGATCATTCCGACGACTTTGGAGTTTATGGATGGTGCCACCATCGACTGTATCCGTGGCACCTCGGCCATCGAGCTACCGCCGAGCTGCAGTGCCGTGCTGATTCTGGAAGTCGATGGCGATGCTTCGGTTATCGAGCAGCAGGCGGACAAGATTCTGGCGGTCATCGAGCCGCTTGGCGTGGTTGATGTGCGGGTGGCCGAAAATCATGAAGAGTCGGAGGAGATCTGGCAGGTGCGTCGCAACGTCAGCCCCAACCTGCGCAAGGTCAACCCCAATAAATTCAATGAAGATATCGTGGTTCCGCGCTCCAAGGTTCCCGATATGATCCGGGCCCTGGAGGCCCTGGCCAGGGAGTATGGCGTGGCCATCGTCAATTTCGGCCATGCCGGCGACGGCAATATTCATGTCAACGTCATGGTGGATCTGCGTGAGGAGGGCATGCAGCAAAAGGTTGACGAGGTGATGGAGAAGATCTTTGCCGCCGCCATCGGGCTGAAGGGATCCATCAGCGGTGAGCATGGCATCGGCACTTCCAAGGCGCGTTATCTCGCCATGGAGCTTGATGCTGTGACCATCGGCTATATGCGCGCCGTCAAACAGGCATTCGACCCTCGCAATATCATGAACCCGGGAAAGATCTTCTTCCAGCCGGAAGAAATACCGGAGAGTACCCTGGTAGAATGATACAGGCAATATGACACAAAAAATACTACAGGCAAATACTACAGGCAAATACTGCAGGTAAATACTACAGGCACATACTACGGCAACATGGTAAAAAATAAAACATTACGGGATTATCAAGAGCAGATCCAGCAGTGCGTCAAGTGCGGCGTCTGTCAGGCTCATTGTCCGGTGTATAGAGAAAACAGAAGGGAAGGGGATGTGGCCCGGGGCAAAGTTGCCCTTGCCGCCTCGCTGTTGGAGAACAAGGTAGGGCTGGAGCATAACCTCGAGCAGGATATCTCCATGTGTCTGATGTGCGGTTCCTGCGTCGACAAATGTCCCAACAAGGTGCCCACCAATGAGATCGTCGGGGCGATCCGCCGGGAGATCACCGATAACAAAGGACTCTCCAGAATCGGCAAGTCGGTGACGCGGGTGATTGCCTCCAAGGCCCTGATGAAGACCCTGACCAAGGGCGGGGCGCTTGTCTCACCGCTGGCTTTAAAAAAGATTCCACATTCAAGCGGGCTGCGGCTCAGGTTCCATGCGCCCTTGATGAAAAACAGGACCCTGCCCAAACTGCCCTTTCGCAACCTCTTTGACAGGGTGCCGGAGTTTATCAAAGGAGATGCCGACAAACCGGCGGTGGGCTTTTTTGCCGGGTGTTCCATCACCTATGTCTACCCTCGCATCGGTGAGTCGATGATCAACATCCTCAAAAGCCTGGGCTATTCCATCCATATACCGCGAGCCCAGAAATGCTGCGGCATTCCCGCCCTGTCATCCGGTGCGGGCACAGTTGTGGAGGAGTTGGCCGCCAACAATATCGCCGCCTTTGGCAAACATGACGAGCAGCACATCATCACCGCCTGCGCCTCCTGTAACGGCGGCATCGGTGAGTATTACAGCGCCATGAAGGACAGCGACGAAGATTTTACCAGCAAAGTTATCGACTTCAGCGTCTTCCTTGAAAACAACGGCGTCATTGATAAACTTGCTGCAATGCCCCGCCGGGATGCGCCCAAAAAAGTAACCTATCATGATCCCTGTCACCTGAAAACCCAGGGCATCACCAGACAGCCGCGAGCGCTGCTCAAGGCCCTGCCCAATGTCGATTACGTCGAAATGGAGGGTGCATCATTGTGCTGCGGTCTGGGGGGGACCTTTTCGGTGCATCATTATGAGTCGAGCAAGGATATCGGTGCCAGAAAGATCCCCGGATTGCTGGACAGTGGCGCCGATACCATCGCCACAGCCTGTCCCGGTTGCATCATGCAGCTGCAGGACAGCATCAACCATGCAGGGCTGACGGTGCAGGCGGTGCATATTCTCGATCTGATCGAGGAAGCGCTTACCGGCAAAGGATAGTTATGTCGAAGAATTTATATATCACCGCGCTTGAACCGCAGAGCGGTAAAGCCATGATTGCCCTGGGCGTAATGGAATTTCTGGTGCGCAACATTGACCGGGTCGCCATTTTCAGGCCGATAATCAATGGCCGCAACCAGGAATACCAGCGTGACAAGATCATCCATCTCCTGGCAACGCATTACCAGCTCGACCTAGATGACAGCAGTATGTATGCCTATACCTTCGAGGAGGCAAGGACGCTTATTTCCGCGCAAAAGCATGACAAGCTGCTCGAGGGGGTGCTGGATAAATACAAGGAACTGGAAAACGACCACGATTTCGTGCTCTGCATCGGCACCGATTTTGAGAGCGACACTTCCGCGCTTGAGTATGAGCTCAACGTCGAGATAGCCAACAATCTGGGCTGCCCGGTTCTGCTTATTGCCAACGCCGCCGGAGAATCGGTGGAAAGCGTCATCAAAGGCTGTACCTTTGCCCTGGAGTCCTTCGAGGACAAAGGCAGCAGTATCTTTGCCGTGGTCGCCAACAAGACGCCGGCTGGGCTGCAGGAGGAGGTGCTGCGTGGGCTTAAGGAGGCATTGCACAACAAGGTCGGCCAGGTCTACTCCATCCCCTACGAAGAACGGCTGGACCGGCTCACCATGGCCGAAATTGCCAAGGCGCTCAATGCCAGAGTGATCTATGGCGAAGCGCGACTCAACCGTTCGGTGAACCGGTTTGTGGTGGCGGCCATGAACCTGCCCAACTATCTGCCCCGTTTGACCGACGATAACCTCGTTATCACTCCCATAGACCGGCTCGATATTATTCTGGGAACCCTGGCGGCCTATCGTTCCAGCAACATGCCCAATATTGGCGGAATTGTGCTCACCGGCTATCTCGAACCCGATGAACTGCTGGGTAATCTGCTCCAGGGGATCTCCGATCTGGTGCCCATTATCAAGGTGGCCGAGGATACCTTCACAACCGCAACCATGGTCCAGTCCATCAAAAAGAGTCTTGCTCCGGAGGCGCAGCGCAAGGTGGCGGCGGCGCTGGGATTGTTTGAGTCCAATGTTGATACTACCGAGATGCGCAGATCCATCATCCATCACCGCATGCTCTTCACCTCGCCCAAGATGTTTGAGTTCAGCCTTATCAAACGGGCCCGGGTCGATAAGCAGACCATCGTTTTGCCGGAAGGCGAAGAGGAGCGCATCCTTCAGGCCGCCGAAATTGTGTTGCATCGTGATGCCGCCGATATCGTGCTGCTGGGCCGTGCCGAGGGTATCGAACGAAAAATAGTCGAGCTGGGGCTCAACCTCACCGGAGTCTCCATCATCGATCCCGTTCATGCGGATGTCTTCGATGAGTATGCCGATACCTATTACGAACTGCGTAAGCACAAGGGCATTACTCCGGATAACGCCCGCGATGTAATGTCCGGCGTCAACCATTTCGGCACCATGATGGTGTATAAGGGGCATGCCGACGGTATGGTCTCCGGGGCTGTCCATTCAACGCTCAACACGGTGCGCCCCTCACTGGAATTCGTCAAAACCAAGCCCGGCTCCACCATCATGTCCTCGGTATTTTTCATGTGCCTGGAAGACCGTGTCCTGGTATACGGCGACTGTGCCGTGAATCCCCGGCCCACGGCGGAACAGCTTGCCGAGATAGCCATGGAGTCAAGCCGCACGGCGCAGCTCTTCGGTATCCAGCCGCTGGTGGCCATGCTGTCCTATTCCTCGGGAGCGTCAGGAGTAGGGGAGGAGGTCGAAAAGGTCAAAAGGGCGGTGGAGATCGCCCGGCGAAACGCACCCGATTTGCCGATCGAAGGCCCCATCCAGTACGATGCGGCCGTCGATGCCACCGTGGCCCGCGCCAAAATGCCCAAGAGCAAGGTTGCCGGCAAGGCCACCATCTTTATCTTCCCCGATCTTAACACCGGCAACAACACCTACAAGGCGGTGCAGCGCTCCGCCAAGGCGGTGGCCATCGGCCCCATTATGCAGGGGCTCAACAAGCCGGTCAACGATCTCAGCCGGGGTTGCCTTGTCCCTGATATCGTCAATACCATCGCCATCACGGCGATACAGGCCCAGGCCGATAAAGCCCCGCGCTGAACAACCTCCTAAAGAGGACAGGAGATGCCAATGAGATGTATTGCACCCAGCATGACAGTGGTGATGCTGGTAGTGGTGCTGATGCTGCTGATAACCGTCGGCTGCACTCCCGTAACCCCTCTTGATGTCGGCAAATCGCCGGTAGCCCCCCCAGAAGCCTTTTCCACGGCAGGCGACCGGCCCGTGGAAGGTGTCTGGTGGCAGGAGCTCGATGATCCTGCTTTGCAGGAGCTGATTGCCATGGCTCTAGGCCGAAATTTTGATCTTCGTGCTGCCCGGCAGCGTTTGCTTCAGGCGGCCGCCCTCACTTGGGAGTCAGCAGCGGATATGTATCCGCAGCTTGACGTAAACGGCGGCGCTACGACAAGCAGGAGCAGGACGCGAACGGCGGGCGGAACCACGACGGCAACAAATCTGCTCGTCGGTTTGGCGGCGGGCTATGAGATAGATCTCTGGGGCAGGATTCGAGCATTGCAGGATGGGGCCCGCTTTGATGAGCTGGGCGCCGGGGAAGGGCTCCAGGCTGCGGCACACTCCATTGCCGCCGAGGTGGCGTTGGCCTGGTATGAGCTGGCCGAAGGCTACCATCAGCTCGAATTGCTGCGGCAGCAGCAGAAGGTCAATACAGTTGGGCTGCGTCTGGTGCGGCTGCGATTTAATGCCGGACAAATAGGTATTGCCGATGTGCTCCAGCAGCAACAGCTCATCGAATCGAAGTCAGGCGAACAGTCCAGACAACGGGCCGCAATCAGGCAGCTGGAAAACAGGTTGGCAATCCTCACCGGCTCCTCCCCCGGCCAGTTTACCCTGGAACACACCCCGCAGCTCATCGACTTGCCGCCGCTGCCGGATACCGGCATGCCGCTTGCCCTGCTCAACAGCCGCCCCGATGTCAAAAGAAGCTACTATGACGTTCTGGCAGCGGACAGAAGGGTGGCGGCGGCCATCGCGGCGCGTTTTCCCCGGCTCTCCATTGCCGCCGAGGCAAATACCTCGGGAGAGGCGGAAGATCTTTTTTCCAACTGGTTTTCTTCTCTTGCCGCCAATCTGGTTGGGCCCCTCATCGATGGCGGGAAGCGCAAGGCCGAGGTTGACCGGAGAGGGGCCGCGGCGCGGGAAAAGCTCTATATGTACGGGCAGGCCATTATTGATGCCATCGGCGAGGTTGAAAATGCGCTCAAACAGGAAGAAGAACAAAAGAAGCTCTTGAAGAGTCTGGCCATTCAGCTCGACCTTGCCACCAAAACCGTGGAAAATGTGCGTAACCGCTACAAACAGGGGGCAGAGAATTATCAGCGGGTGCTTACCGCCCGCCTCAGCCAACAGACATTGCAACGCAACATTCTGACCGCCAGGCAGCAGTTGATCTCTTTTCGCATTGCCTTGTATCGCGCCTTGGGTGGAGAAATACCGGATGATATGATTGCTCGACCCACGAACAACGAATAGCAGAACCAGCTGAAAGAGGAATCAATAAAGAGATATGGACCCTGCGAATAATAAACCAGTGGAAGCACAAAGAAATAACGGGATCGGCGCCGCGCTCTTTCGGCATGCGCTGCTGCCGCTTGTTGTTGTGGGCTGCGGGGCGGCCCTGACCTTCTATTTGCTCAATACATCGCCCGAGGCCAAGCCCCGCAAGCGCGATCCTTTGGCCGCTCTGGTTGAAATCAGGGAGGTGAAGGCCGGTCCGCAGAAGACTTTGATTCGCGCCATGGGAGAAATTGTCCCCGCCAAAGAGATAGATCTTAAGCCGCGGGTCAGTGGAGAGGTCGTTGAAATCGCAGATGATTTTATTCCTGGAGGCCATTTTTTCGCCGGCCGGCGGCTGCTCCTTGTCGATCCTGTCGATTACCAGTTGATGATCCGTCAGCTGGAAAGCGAGGTTGACCGTGTGGAAAGTGATATTTCGGTGGAAATGGGGAATCAGCGTATTGCCGAGAAAGAGTATGTCATGCTCAATGAGCGGGTCAGCCCGGAGGAAAAGGCCTTGATTCTGCGCAAACCGCAGCTTGCCAAGCTGCAGGCCTCCCTCGAACTGGCACGGGCCAAACTCGGCCGGGCCAGGCTCGATCTGCAGCGGACCGAGATTACCGCTCCCTTTAACTGCGTCATCGGTACCACGGGTGCCAATATCGGTTCCCGGGTCAATGAAGCGACGGTACTGGCCCATCTTATCGGCTCGGATGTCTTTTGGCTCCGTTTGACCCTGCCGGTTGAGCAGTTGCGGTGGGTTGCTCTGCCTGGCCCTGGTGGTGAGCAAGGCGCGAGGGTACGTATTCTCAGCCAGGGGAGTGCGGGGCAGGAACACGGGGGTATTCGTCATGGCCGGGTTCTCCGGTTAGCCGCTTCCCTTGAGGAGCAGGGCCGCATGGCCCAACTTCTCGTCCGGGTGGATGATCCGCTGAGCCGACAGGAGCGCAATCGGGGCAAGCCCAGGCTGCTGCTTGGCTCGTTTGTCAGCGCGGTAATAGAAGGGGAAACCATTGACTCGGCGGTGGCCATCGATCGTGCCCATATTCACGAAGGCAACCGGGTCTGGTTGATGGATGAGCAGAACAGACTGGAAATACGGGAGGTCGAGGTGGCTTTTCGCGGCCGAAACGAGGTGATCATCACCAATGGCCTTGAAGAGGGCGCCCGTCTGATCACCTCCACGCTTGCCACACCCATTGCTGGGATACCGCTGCGGCCAGCCGCACAAAAGACACAAAGCGAAATGGGCGGGAACAACATGAGCGGCGCTGATGGGGAAGAGACCAATGGCAGCTAGCCCACATTCCTCATCCCACGGCCCCATTGCATGGATGATCGACAATCGGGTGACGCCCAACCTCTTGATGCTTTTTCTCATTGTGGGCGGCCTGGTTATGTCAACCAAGATTACCCAGGAGGTCTTTCCCGCCTTTGAACTCGACCGGGTGTCCATTGTTGTTGCCTATCCCGGCGCAAGTCCATCCGATGTGGAGCAGGGCATCATTCTCGCCGTAGAGGATGCCATCGAGGGTGTCGACGGCATTAAGGAGATTGCCTCGACTGCCGGTGAAGGCAGCGGGATGGTCAATGTCGAGGTACGCGACGATGCCGACCCCCAGCTCGTGCTGCAGGATATTGAACAGCAGGTTAACCGAATAACCACCTTTCCAGATGATGCCGAAGATCCCATTGTTTCCCTGGCGTCGCACCGCATCCGGGTGTTGCGCGTTAATTTCTACGGCGATGTCGATGAGCGTTCGCTGCGCCAGGTTGTCGAGCAGGCCAGGGACAGGTTGCTGCAGTCCGAAGGCGTAACGCAGGTTGATATTTCCGGTGCCAGGGATTTCGAGATCATCATCGAGATTCCCATGGAAAAGCTGCGCATGTACGGGCTGACCCTTGGGGAAGTGGCTGCCGTTATCCGTACCTCGGCGGTGGAGGTACCGGGCGGCAAGCTCGACACCAGCGGCGGTGAAATTCTTTTGCGCATTGATAACCGTCGTGACTGGGCCCGGGGGTTTGCCCGTATTCCCGTTGTGACCTCGGCAAGCGGCACCACGGTGTATCTTGAAGACCTTGCCGAGGTCAGGGAGGGTTTTGAGCGTTCGAGCAGGCAGGCGACCTACGAGAACAAGCGTTCGCTCACCCTGCGGGTCTACCGTGTCGGCAAGCAGACGCCCATCGGCGTGTCGGAAGCGGTGCGCAGCGCCATGAACGACATAGGTACGGACCTTCCGCCAGCAATCAGCTGGAAAATAACCAGTGATCGCTCCGAAATCTATACGCAGCGTCTCCATCTTCTCCTCAAAAACGCCTTCATCGGCCTGGTGCTGGTGCTGGTGCTGCTCAGCATTTTCCTGGAGCACAAGCTGGCCTTTTGGGTCACCATGGGAATTCCCATATCCTTTCTCGGTGGGTTGCTCTTTCTTCCGCAGTTTGCCATTTCCATCAACATGGTGTCCATGTTCGCCTTTATCATTTCACTTGGCATCGTCGTCGATGACGCCATTATTGCCGGAGAGAACATCTATGCCTTCCGGCAGCAGGGACTGAGCCATATTGAGGCCGCCAAGGCGGGGGCAAAAGATGTGGCCATGCCCATCAGTTTTTCCATACTCACCAATATTGTCGCGTTTATGCCGATGCTGTTCGTGCCGGGGGCAATGGGAAAGATCTGGAAGGTTATCCCCGTCGTGGTTATAACGGTATTCATCATTTCCTGGGTGGAGTCGCTGTTCATCCTGCCGGCCCATCTTGCCCACAGTCGAACCCACACCAAAAATCCCCTGATGCGCCTGTTACGGCGCCGGCAGCAGAGCTTCGCCGACGCCTTCGACCGGTTTGTCGCCACCGTTTACGGCGGAGTGCTGGGCACCATTCTGCGTTTTCGTATTGCCACCATCGCCGTGCTCGTCGCCGTGCTGATGTGCACCCTGGCGTATGTCTTTAGCGGCCGCATAGGCTTGATTCTCATGCCGCGGGTGGAATCCGACCGGGCGGTTGTTACCGCCACTCTCCCCATCGGCAGTCCAACCGCCCAGGTGCTGCAGGTACGGGATCAAATTGTTGCCGCCATGGAACGGGTCCGTAATGATTATGGTGGAGATACCCTGGTGGAGGGGATTTCCTCGCTGGTCGATGAGAATAGCATCGAGGTGTTTGCCTACCTCACATCTCCCGATGTCCGGCCCCTGTCCACCCGTGAGGTTACCATGCTTTGGCGTGAGGAGGTCGGCACCATCATCGGCTTGCAGTCCTCTATCTTTGAGTCCGACCGCGGCGGCCCGGGCAGCGGGGCGGCGCTGGCGGTGGAACTCAGCCACCGAGACATCGATGTGCTTGATCGCGCCAGCAGTGTTCTGGCTGAAAAACTTGGGGAGTTCCCCAATGCCACGGATATAGATGACGGCTATACCCCTGGAAAGTCCCAGTTCAACTTCACCCTCAACGAGCGGGGCTACAGTCTGGGACTGACGGCCGCCGAGGTGGGCCGACAGGTGCGCAACAGCTTCCAGGGGGTGATCGCCCTCAGACAGCAGCGTGGTGCCAATGAGGTGAGTGTGCGGGTGCGTCTTCCCGAGAATGAGCGGGATTCCGAGTTTGATGTCGAGCGTTTGCTCATTGCCACAGCCGCCGGTACCTTTGTGCCGCTGGTGGATATCGCCACCGTCGAGCGTAGCAGGGCCTATACCAGTATCAACCGCCGGGACAGCCGGCGCACTGTACTGGTCACCGCCAACGTCGATCCCATCGGCGAGTCCTCGAAGATCACGGCCAGCCTGAATACCGTCGTGCTGCCGGAGCTGCAGCGCCGCTTCCCGGGGCTCTCCTACGGATACAAGGGCAGGCAGGAGAATCGCAGAGAGAGCCTCCAGGGCCTCTTCCAGGGCTTTATTTTCGCGCTTTTTTCAATTTATTTCCTTCTGGCCATCCCTTTTCGCAGTTATATCCAGCCGGCCATCGTCATGACCGCCATTCCCTTCGGCGTGGTGGGCGCCGTGATCGGTCATCTGATAATGGGCTATAACCTCAGTCTGATGAGCATGATGGGCATTGTCGCCCTCTCCGGTATTGTCGTCAATGACTCCCTGGTGCTGGTGGATTTTGCCAACAAACGTCGAAATGCCGGGATGGGGGCGGAGGAGGCCGTGCGGGCCGCGGGACTGCGCCGCTTTCGCCCGGTGTTGCTGACCACCCTGACCACCTTCTGCGGTCTTGCTCCAATGATATTTGAAACTTCCAGACAGGCCCGCTTCCTTATTCCCATGGCCCTTTCCCTGGGCTTTGGCATACTCTTTGCCACCGTTATAACGCTGGCTCTGGTTCCCTGTCTCTACCTCATCGTGGAAGATAGTAAACGTTTTCTCTCCCGTATCTTTGCCGTTGATGACCGCCTGGAAGTTGCAGCAGGCCCTGCAGAAGCAGGCGAAGAGAAGATGTAGGATATTTTGCTCGAAACCATTAATGTAAACCTCAAATTCAGCTGACCGAACCTAACGCCGGTAAACGGCAAGTAAGTACCTTGGATGTATATCCAGCTTAACGACTTCAAATACATTTCGCCTTTTCTTGTTTTTTATGACAGAAGTTAAGGAGTAAGGTACTACAAATCTTATATCGTTGTGACGGTTAAAAGGTGCTCGAAAATCAATCATAAATTTTCAAGATTCATCATTGAGGAAAATGGATGGTCAAAATTATCGCAATTCACGGGAGTCCCAGGCGAAATGGGAATAGTTCCACTCTGCTCAAGCAGGCAGTGGCTGGTGCCCGGCAGGAAGGGGCGCATGTTGAAGAGGTGGTCCTTCGTGACTATAAGATTTCACCGTGTATGGAAATATACGCCTGTATTAAAAACGGTAAGTGTGCTATTCGCGATGATTTCCCTGAAATACTTGAAAAACTTGAAGCAAGTGATGGTATAATGCTTGCTTCACCTATCTTTTTTTACTCGGTAAGCGCCCATACCAAAATTTTTATGGATCGCTGTCAATCGCTGTGGGTTCGAAAATACTGGATTGAAAAGCAGGAGTTGAGTGAGGCGCAGAATACTCGTAAAGGCCTGTTTATATCGGTTGGGGCGACGGGCGGGAAAAAACTTTTTGACGGTGCACTTCTGACAGTCAAATATTTCTTTGATGTTTTGAGTGCATCACTGTGGAAAACCGTTCTTTGCAGAGGGGTTGATCGCAAGGGCGAGATTAATAGCCGGGGTGATGCCCTGCAAGAGGCGTTTGCGGCCGGCAGGGAGTTGGCTAAAGTCCTGAAGGGTAATTGCGGCGACACCTAAGGGCCTGTCAACAAATAACATGGCATATTGCATCTCATCTTCAGGCCATCTTTGGCTGCGGCTCAATCGTAAAATCCTCAACGTAGCGCTGCTACGCCTGCGGTTTTACGCTGATCGCCACAACCAAATCTGAGCGCAATCTTGGCCATGTTATTTGTGAACAGGCCCTAACTCGAGGAAACCGAGTCTTTATGACTAAGTCCCGCCATCTGCGAGGCCACGTTTCAGCTGGAGCTGGAGCGTCTGACCCCGCCTCGTAGCCCCTCCTTGATGGTAGTATATGCTACCAATAAACTACTTAAATACAACAATTGAAACTGTCGTGGAAGTGTATACAGTAGTGCTCAGACAAAAATAGGTTTTCGCAGTTAGCTGACCGGAGGATACATGAAAATTCTAATTGTAATTGCTGTAGTTGTTCTGAGCGGGTGTTCCGGTATCGATGTGAGCACCTACCAGGGCAATGTGCCGCGGTTTGATCTGTTCACCTATTTTCTCGGAGAAACAAAAGGATGGGGAATGGTGCAGGACCGTCAGGGACGGATGATCAGGCAGTTTGTTGTCGACATCGACGGCAGAGTCGATCCTCAGGGCAATCTTATGCTCACGGAAGATTTTGATTGGAGTGATGGTGAAAAGTCCAGCAGGGTCTGGATAATCAGCCGGACAGAAGAGGGTGGAATTGTGGGTAACGCTGATGATGTGGTGGGTGAGGCTACCGGCCGCAGCGCTGGTAATGTCCTGCAGTGGAAATACTATTTGCTGGTGGAGGTCGACGGCAGGACCTGGAAGGTGGCATTGGACGACTGGATGTTCCTTCAACCTGATGAAGTTCTGATAAATAGAACAAAAATGAGCAAGTTTGGTTTTGATTTGGGTGAGGTCACGATAGTATTTGCCAAACCAGGTTCCTTTGAGAGATGAGTATGATGCGCTATTTCCTAACAGCCATGCTTCTTTTTTTGCCGACAACTTCAATGGCCATCCCCGATGATATGAAGATGGTAGGTGAAGGAAAAGCGAAATATCTCGGGATGATAACGGTGTATGATGCGGCGCTCTATACCCGCGAGAAAAGAGCACCCACCGACATCTTGAGTCCGGAGGTATCTCGCTGTCTCAAACTTGACTATGCCGTCGAAGTTTCGGCCGAAGATTTTATCAAAGCCGCAGACACTATTCTGCACCGTCAGCATGACAAGGAGAGACTGCGTCGTGTTGAAGCTGAGATAAATGAACTGCATAGGAGCTACAGCAAGGTCGCCAAGGGAGACAACTATACCCTCTGCTATGATGCGGCAGCAAAGTCAACCACCCTGTATCGCAACAGGGTGTTACAGGTGGAGATTGTTTCCGAGGAGTTTGCCGAGATTTATTTCGGTATATGGCTGGGTCCCCAAGAACCGTTGAGCGACAGCCTGAGAAACAGGTTGCTTGGCCGTGAGTGAGGAGAGGAGCATGGAAAAATTTTTTGATGTGTATCGCCATCTCAGCAGCGACAATCTCGATACACTGGCTGAGATCTATAGTGAGGAGATCTGCTTTACTGATCCGGCTCACAGAATTTCCGGGTTGGCGTGACTGAAGATCTATTTCGAGAAACTCTACTCTGACCTCGATGCCATAAAGTTTGATTTTCTTCACCACCTTCGGCAGGAAGATGTGGCCTATGTGCAGTGGCGTATGGTCATGAGGCATCCCCGTTTACGAAAGGGCAGCCCAGTGACCGTTGAAGGGCTCAGCAGACTGGAGTTTGACGCGGAGGAGAAGGTAAAGCTGCATCGCGATTACTTTGATCTGGGCGAAATGCTGTATGAAAACCTGCCGCTCATCGGGATGGTGGTAACTTCCATTAAAAAGAGGCTGGGGCAATGAAAATTCTGGTTACGGGAGCAACTTCAGGTATCGGCCGGCAATTGGCCATGGATTACCATAATGATGGGCATGAGGTCTGGGCCGTGGGGCGCAGTGAAAAGCCTCTTGCTGAACTGGCGACGGAGGGGCTGCACACCGGAAGAGTGGATCTGACCGACCGGCAGGCGGCTCTTGACTGGTTTGCGGAGCTGGAAAGTCTGGATCTGGCCATTCTTAATGCCGGAACCTGCGAATATATGGATTTGCCGGAGTTTGACAGCGCCCTTGTCAGTCGGGTGATGCGTGCCAATGTGGAGTCTCTGGCCATATCCATAGAGGGCGTGTTGCCTCTTTTGCGCCGTGGCAATAAGCCCCACCTTGTCGGTGTAGGGTCGTCGGCATCCTATGTGCCATTACCCAGAGCGGAAGCCTATGGCGCCTCGAAGGCGGCTGTTGCCTATATGATGGAAACCCTCAGGGTTGACCTGGCCAGGGAAAATATCGACGTCAGCCTGGTTTCCCCCGGCTTTGTAAAGACTCCGCTGACTGAGCGCAATGATTTTCCCATGCCCATGCAGGTCAGTGTAGAGCAGGCAAGCCTGGCCATCCGTCGTGGCATTGCCGGAAGGCATCTGGAGATCCATTTTCCGAGGCGTTTTACCCTGTTGCTTAAAACTTTGTCGCTGCTGCCGCGTCGTCTCTGGCTGACTGTGGCGAAAAGGCTGGTGCGTGCATGAAGGGAAAAAGAATCGCCATTGTGGGTACCGGTATTGCCGGTTTGACCTGCGCCTATCACCTCAACCGCAATCACCAGGTGACGCTCTTTGAATCTGCAGATTATATCGGCGGCCATACCCATACCGTGGAGGTAGAGAAAGACGGCGAAAAAGTCTGGGTTGATACCGGTTTCATTGTTTTTAATGATCGAACGTATCCCAATTTTATCAATTTAATGGAAGAAATCGGTGTCACCTATCAAAAAACCGAGATGAGCTTTTCGGTGCGCAATGATGGCCTTGCTCTGGAATATAACGGCGGTAGCCTGGCAGGGCTTTTTGCCCAGCCGAAGAATCTTATCCGTCCGGCGTTCTGGGGGTTGCTGCGTGAGGTGGTGCGCTTTAACCGGGAAATCGGCCGGGCGGCTGAGCATGGCTCCATGACCCTGGGCGAGTTTCTCCACCGGGGCGGGTATGGTACCCTCTTTCGGGAAAATTATATTATCCCTATGGTTTCGGCAATCTGGTCCATGGGTTTTGCCGGTTGCTACGAGTTCCCTCTGCCGTTTTTTGTCAAATTTTTTGATAATCACGGTTTGCTGGATCTCACCAACCGGCCTCAGTGGTATACCATACAAGGAGGGTCGAGCAGCTATATCGAGCCGCTTACTCGTGGATTTCGCCGGAATATCCGCCTTAACACTCCGGTCACCGGGGTGCGGCGGCAGCAGGACGCAGTCGTCGTCGAAACACCTGGCAGCGCGG
>Ga0136557_1001444_pt1 | contig 15304 bp, 10 predicted proteins | sample AntRauTorckE6832_FD_104796 | JGI IMG/M metagenome (GOLD analysis project Ga0136557, IMG submission 104796) | Saline lake microbial communities from Rauer Islands, Antarctica - Metagenome Torckler E6 #832 | ecosystem: Environmental > Aquatic > Non-marine Saline and Alkaline > Saline | place...
AGCACTCCGAATGAATTTCTGCATGTACCTGCAATTTTAAGCCCCCAGACCAGAACAAAAAAATAAAAAACAAGAAATATGAGAGAACCTAAAAAACCCCATTCTTCTGCAAAAACAGAAAAAATAAAGTCCGTATGCTGCTCAGGAATAAATGAAAGAGCATTTTGTGTCCCCTGACAATAACCTTTGCCGTAAAACATTCCGGAACCTATAGCTATTTTTGATTGTATGATATGATAACCTGCTCCAAGAGGGTCACTCCCTGGATTTATAAAAGTCATAATCCTTTCTTTTTGATAGTCTTTTAATATAAAAGTAAAAAAGGGAACAATGATTACAAATATAGCAATTATCAAGGAAATTAATGTCTTTTTCTCTATTTTTACAAATAGAGTCATAAAGGCAGCAATCAGAACAAGCATCCCTGCAGTTCCAAGATCAGGCTGTCTCAAAATAAGCACAAAGGGAATTAATGTATACACTGCTGGCATAAGAAGCTGTTTAATGCCGACACCACCGGGAAGCATATTTCTTGCATAATGCCTTGCAAGTACTAATATAATAGATATTTTTGCAAGTTCAGACGGCTGGAGATTGAAAAAACCAAGTGAAATCCATCGCTGTGATCCTCCGACCAGTCTTCCGTCAAAAAGCACATAAACAAGAAGAATATTGACTCCAATATAAAAAAGCAGAGCAAATCTGTCAAAAAGCTGAAAAGGAAAAAAAAGTATGGTGAAAAAAACTATAAGTCCGACAGCAAACCATATTCCCTGCCTTATTACATAGTCTTTGCTTCCTGTCTGAACGGCGCTGTATATTTCAAGAAGACTTATTCCGAACAGAATAAAAATCATAAGAAAAAACACCCAGTCAAAATTTGCCACAAGCCTTTTATCAATCATTTTTTTTATCCATACAGTATTTTTCAATAATTTTTTTAGCTATAGGTGCAGCAGCAGTCGAACCGTGGTCTCCGTGTTCAACAAGAACGGTAACTGCTATAACCGGCTCTTCTGAAGGTGCATAAGCTGTAAACCAGGCATGGGGAAGCCATTTTTTAATCTTGCTTTCACTTTCTTTATATTTTTTACTGCTTACAACCTGTGCAGTTCCTGTTTTACCCGAAATCTCAACAAGATTAGACCTTACTGAAAAAGCAGTCCCAACAGGTGTATTAACAACATCTCGCATGGCGTCTCTAACAAGCTGAAGACTTTCTTCTTTTATACCAAGGATATCTATCTTTTCTTTTTCAATTTTTTTTATAATTTTACCTTTGGAACTTTGAATCTTTTTAACAAGAAGAGGTTTTACAATCTCTCCTCCGTTGGCCAAAGCTGAAGTCATAACTGCCATCTGCAAAGGAGTAACCAGATTGTATCCCTGGCCTATTACAACTGACAAAGTCTCTCCGCCCTGCCATGGTGAATTAAATCTTTGTCTTTTCCACACAGAATCAGGAACAAGGCCTTCTTCCTCATTATCAAGCTCAATTCCTGTCTTTTTTCCCATCCCGAACATTCTTGCATAGTCAGCAAGCTTGTCTATACCAAGCTTATTCCCAAGCCTGTAAAAATAAACATCACATGACTGAATTATTGAATCTTTCAGATTGATATTTCCATGTCCGTACTCATTCCAGCATTTGAAAAACCTGTCACCGTAGAAATACCTTCCTGAGCAGTAAAAAGTATCTTCGGGCTTTACAATATCTTCTTCAAGACCCGCTACAGCAGGTATCATTTTATATATTGAACCCGGGGGATACTCTCCCTGAATAGCCTTGTTCTGAAGAGGCCTTTCAGGATCGTTTGCAAGTTTTTTCCATTCCTCAGTACTCAACCCTGTAATAAAAGCATTTTCATTAAATGCCGGACTGCTTGCCATACATATAATTTCACCTGTATCAGGAATCATTGCAACAACTGCACCTGTTTTTTCTCCAAGGAGCTCCATTGCATATTTCTGAATTTCAAAATCGAGTGTAAGAACAATATTATTACCCGGCTCTGCCTGAACCTTATCAAGAACTTTCATAACTTTACCCCTGGCATTGACCTCTACCTGGGCGCCTCCGTATTTACCCCTTAAAAAATCTTCGTATTTTTTTTCAATACCTGCTCTTCCGACATAATCACCTGATCTAAAGGGAGTTTTAGGCCTTGATTTGATAAAATCTGTATTAGCTTCACCAAGATATCCGATTACATGAGAAGCAGTACCAGGATAAATATATTCTCTTTTAGGCTCTACACTTATGTAAGTTCCGGGAAGTGCATACTGATTAGATTCAATTAAAGCAACTGTTTCGCGTTTAATATCACTTGCAACGGTAAACGGCTTGAAAGGAGTATACCTCAGACCCTGCTTAAGCTTTGTAGAAGTTTCCTCATCGATATCAACATAATTCTTAAGTTTTTCAACAAGAGTATCAAGAGATTTTGCGTCACCTGGAACAACCTTAAGATTAAAAGCAGGCCTGTTATCAACAATAGTTGTATTATTCCTGTCGAATATAAGGCCTCTGGAAGGAGCTAGCCTTTGAAGCCTTATCCTGTTATTAAGGGAAAGCTGCCTGAATTTTTCACCGTGTATCACCTGCAGCCAGAACAGTCTTGCGCCTATAAGAAGAAAAGCTATGCTTATCCACACAAGAACAAGATTAAGCCTTTTTCTGAACCATTCCGGCTCAATACTTCCTTCAAGATACGATGCCATATTTATTATATCCTGCTTAAATCAGAAATTTTCTTTTTAAATCCTGATAACATATTTTTATAAACCATATCTGTACGGATCATAACAAAATAAAAAACAAGAAATGTCAAAATCCCCCATAAAATCTCATATATAAATCCGTTATAAATATAAGATAATGATTCAGGCTGAATAAAACGGCTGTAGTTTGAAATAAAAATAAATACAGATTCTATACCTATACCGCATATACCCAAGAACAGAATAAATATATAATTTCTGATATTAAGAAAACCGGCAGTAATATAAAGAAGCATAAAAAACCAGAGATATGAAGAAAGATATACTCCAAAAACTCCACCTGAAAGAGAATCTTTTATATATCCCGCGGCAAGGCATAAAAACAGAACTTTTAATTTATTCTTTTCATTTGTAAAAAAGAAAACTATCCAGACAAGTGTTACATCGTAAAAACCCAGCTCATTTAAGAAAAAAGACTGTATGATAATAAGGAAAGAAACCAAAAAAATATTTAAGACAACATCTGCCATTATTTTATCCTGAAAAGTTCAATCTGACACCCTCGTTAATATATTGAATTTATTTAAATATATACGGGATGTTCTTGTATAATATAAATTCTTTGCGGGAATACAAAAAATTTCAACTATCTTCAGTCTGATTTTTAAAAACAATCAAAACTTCTTCAAGTTTTTCAAAATTTACAAACGGTTTTACACTGACTTCCTGAAATATCCCAGATGTTTTTTTCGTAACCTGGGTTATCTTTCCTATTCTTAAACCTTTGGGAAACACTCCGTCCATACCCGAAGTAATTATATGCTGCCCTTTTTCTACATCAAATTTTCTCAGGAGATACTTTAATTCACAGATATCATCATTTGTACCTGAAACTATTCCCCGGCCTCTGTTTTCCTGGACAAGGCTGTCAACACCACTCATCCTGTCTGTAATAAGCAAAACCTTGGAATAATTTTGAGAGACTTCAATAACCTGGCCTACGACACCAGCAGGAACAATTACAGGGAAATTAATGCCTACACCTGAATCTTTTCCCCTGTTTACAATAATAGTTTTAAACCATTTTGAGGAATCCTTGCCTGTAACCTGAGCTGCAAGATATTCGGAATCTATATCTTTTGTGAATTTAAGAAGCTTTTTCAGCCTTTGATTTTCAAGGTAGGCCTCACGGTACAAAGTCTTTTTTGCATAATAACGATTAATTTCTTTTTTGAGTTCAGTGTTTTTTTCCTGTACAAGAATCAGATTAAAATACTTATTCCAGATACCTGACAAATAACCTGAGATATCCGAAACAAGTTCTTCAACAGGTGAAAACAAATCAAGACCTGCACGGCCTAAACTCTGCACCTTGCCGCCACCTCTGCCTGCTGCAATAAGTGCAGAAATATTGACAATGAGAAAAAATAAAACAATGAATTTTATCAGTTTTTTTTTTGAAAACATATTTATATTCTTATCAGGAAATCATAACCTCCCTTAAAATCTCTATATTTTCAAGAGACTTGCCTGCACCTTCAGCAATAGTTGAAAGAGGATCATCTGCAACAGTAATCGGCAGACCGCTTTTTTCTCTTAAAAGCCTGTCAAGATTCTTGAGAAGAGCACCGCCGCCTGTAAGAACTATTCCCCTGTCGACTATATCAGCGGCAAGCTCAGGCGGAGTTTGTTCCAGAGCTATCTTAACGGTTTCAACAATAGCCTCTATCTGTTCTGCAATTGCAACTCTTATTTCTTCTGAGTCTATTGCAAGAATTTTAGGTATCCCTGTAACAAGATCGCGGCCTTTTACCTCTATAGTTTCAAGATTTTCAGGGTCAGGATAAGCATTTCCGATTGTTGTTTTAATAATTTCTGCAGTTCTCTCACCTATAAGTAGGTTATATTTTCTTTTAATATACTGCATAATTGCAGAGTCCATCTTATCTCCGGCAACTCTCAAGGATCTGCTATAGACAATACCTGCAAGGGATATAACAGCAACTTCGGTTGTTCCGCCGCCGATATCAACGACCATATTACATGTAGGCTCTGTAATTGGAAGCCCTGCACCTATAGCAGCTGCCATAGGTTCTTCTATAAGGAATACTTCCCTTGCTCCGGCCTGTTCTGCAGATTCCTTTACAGCCCTTTTTTCAACCTGAGTTATGCCTGAAGGTACGGCTACAATAACCCGCGGTCTTAAAAAACTTCTTCTGTTATGAACCTTTTGAATAAAATGGCGAAGCATTGCTTCTGTTACTTCAAAATCAGCAATAACACCATCTTTCATAGGCCTTATGGCTATAATATTTCCGGGAGTACGTCCAAGCATGTTTTTAGCTTCAAGTCCAACGGCAAGAACTTTATTTTTAGCCCTGTTATCAGTTCTTACAGCTACAACTGAAGGCTCGCTTAAAACTATGCCTTTGCTCTTGACATATACAAGAGTATTTGCTGTACCAAGATCTATTGCAAGATCGTTAGAAAATGCTCCCAGTAGTGAATCAAAAAAAAAGTTCATGCCAATATTACCTCTTTATGTACAACTTGTTATAGGATTAATGTAAAAGATATTTTAATTTGCTAAACAAAAATTTTCTGCTTTAAGAAAATTACTAATTTATTATTTTTCGCTACCAGAAAACCACTATATTTACAAGAATAAAAAATTTCAGACTGCTTTTATAATTTTATTATGAAGTTCAGGCCTGAAATCTTTAATTTTAAAATTATTGATTCCGTAACAAACTCTGTTTGTCAAAAGTATTATCCATATTTTTTTGCTTGTATCCATCCAGAAAGATGTTCCTGTAAAGCCGAGATGACCAACTGAATTAAGTGAAAAAAAATCGCCTGAAGATGAGTTTTTTTCTGAGGGGGTGTCAAACCCGTATGATCTTTTGTTCTTCCTTATTTTTAAAATCTCTTTTGTGTAATCAGATTCAAGTAGATTGTTTTTTTTGCCTGTAAAGGAATCAAAAATTTCCTTTAACACCAAATGAATATCCAAACATTTGCCAAAAAGGCCTGCATGCCCGTCTTCCCCGCCAATAATAAAAGCATTTTCATCATTTACTTCTCCCTGCAAAATCTTATTTCTGAAAAAAGAAAAAGATGTGGGTACAAACAAATCTAAAGGCATTTTGACACCTGATGAAAAAAAAAGCTCTGAATTTATTTTTCCATACACTTCTTTAGTCATAAAAGAACCGATTTTATCTTTGCTGACTTTTTCACAAATATATTTAAGAATCATAAAACCGAGATCACTGTAAAGGGTGCTTTCTTCCGGCTTGTAAACCAGAGATTCTTCTGCAATCATCAAAATTCTTGCAGATTCTCTTTCATTAAAAGGGAGACCTGCCAAAAATCTGTAATAATTCCTGTGTGCAGGAAGACCTGAATTGTGTAGCAAAAGATTTTCAATCTTAATATCTTTTTTATCTTTTGTTTGAAATTCTTTTATATAATCAGATACATAATCACCTGGGAAAAGCAGATTTTTCTGCCACAAGATTTGAAAAAACAAAACTGTGGCAAGAGGTTTTGTTAAGGAAGCAAGATCAAACAAACCAGATTCAAACTTCTTCTCACCTATTACTTCTGACTGGCCAAAATTTTCGTGAAAAACAATCTCTCCGCTGCAGGAAACAAGAACAGAGGCTGATGCAAAAACCTTATCATCAATACTTTTTAAAACATAGTCTTCAACCGGCTTAAATCTATTCATAACGGACAATATTTTCCTCTGAACTCAGATATACAGTTTTGCCAACAACAAGGGGGTCATTGATATCTCCATGACCGAATGAGCTTATATGTAAAACCGGAATTTTTTCAAAATATTCCCTGAATATCTCAAAAACAACTTCTTCTTTCCCGCAATTAACAAAATCTCCTGTTATTACAGCATTTACCCGTTTAAATTTTCCTGACTTTTTGAGCTGAGCAAGACAGCGGTCGATTTTATAAGGAGGTTCATTTACATCCTCTACAAAAAAAACACAATCATCCAGATCTATGGAGTAATCTGTTCCGCAAAGACTTGCTATGCTTGCAAGATTCCCACCCCTTAAAGCACCTTGAGCTGAACCTCTTCTTATAAACTCTGGAGATTCCGATATAATTTGACTGACCTGACCTTTTAAAAGATCTAACACCTTTTGTGAACCATTTTTTTTTATACAGGAAAGATTGGGGCCGTGGAAAGTTTCAAGACCGCAGTGCATATTCAAAAGATTCAAAATGATGGAGTTATCGCTGTAACCCATTACAGGCTTGTCGAATTTCTTAAACATCGAAAAATCGAAATACTCAAGTATTCTTAAAACACCGAACCCGCCTCTGGCAAATATAAGCGAATCAACATTTTTATTAAAAGCAAGCTTTTTAAATTTCTCTGCCCTTAAAAAATCAGGCCCTGAAAGATATCTGTGTGAATCAAAAATATTATCTGCAAGCTTTATCTTATAACCTAGTTTTTCAAGCCAGTTTTTACCTTCATAAATAAGTGTTTTATCAACAGCACCTGATACAGAAGGTATTCCTATGCATGATTCTTTATTAAACCTCTGAAAGCCTGATTTCAAATGCATTTCCTCTCCTGGATTTTAGCTTGACAATAATTATTATGTACTGCTATAAGAATTAATCTTTATACGGGGCGTAGCGCAGCCTGGTAGCGCACTAGCATGGGGTGCTAGGAGTCGCAGGTTCAAATCCTGCCGTCCCGACCAAAGATCTTCTTACTTCATATCAGATAAAATTTGATATCCAAATCTTTTTTCAAAGTCTTTGTACGGCAATAGTCCCGTGAACAAAAAACTCTGGCTCCCTGTCAGTTACTAATTTAAAAGAAAACATGATTTTTATTCATTCAAACGTTACCGTAAACATAAATAACCAATTGAAAACAAAATATTTTTTTATATATAAAAATTTTGGTCATGATTTTTTCCCGTTTAAATGAGTATCTAACCTCATGGACAATTAGTCATAAGATCTTATATTATTAATTTAATAGTTGTAATTTCAGATCAGCTTTAAGAAAAAACAGCTGTCTCCCTGATTTTCAGCTTTTTAAAAGTATGAGTACACAATATAAATTCAGGTAAAAAAAATGACTGAAGATAAAAGATATCATCCAAGAAAACCATATTTCATGCCTGTTGACTATATAGACAGAAACAGAATTTATAAAGAATATATTGTAGATATCAGTGCAGGCGGTATTTTTATAAAAACATCCAACGATGTTCCTGTCGGAAACGAGATAACACTTACTGTACCTTTTCCTTATCAGAATTACATGAGTATATCAGGAGTAGTTGTAAGAAGCACTCCTGATGGAATTGCTGTAAGATTTCACAGAAGTGATCTTGAAATAGTTACAAGACTTGAATCTATGGTAGAAGAAATTAAAATTATAAATGATAATACTTCCGGAAGAAACTAGTTTCTTCCGGAAGTATTTTGTTATTATATTTCGAAACAGTAAGTTATGGTTTCCAGTTGTTTACTGTTTAAAGATCCATTCCCCATTTTTTCATAAAGGCGACCCCGCCCTGAACACTGACATTATCATTGTACCCGAGCTGATTAAGATTAAGCTGAGCTTCATAGGATCTTACACCTGTATTGCATATAAGCACTACTTTTTTATCTTTTGGAACTTCATCTATTCTTTTTCTAAGCTCATCCTGGGGAATACTTTTCCAGAAATCGGGGTATTTTTCAACAAAAGGTCTTGCATCTTTTTCAGCCCTGCAGTCTATTAATGCAACTTCACCTTTTTTAATTTTTTCCCAGTATTCATCAAACTCTGCACTCCCTATAGGTCTAAGACGTTCATCCAGAAGATTATCTGCAACATTGCCAAGAGCATTTACAACATCCATTGCTGAAGCAAACGGAGGAGAATATGCAACTTCAAGATTGCTTATATCATCAATAACAGGATTTTTATCAAGTATAGCAGCAACAGGATTTATTCTTGCAACAACAGCATCACCGTTTGCTCCAAACCCCTGTATCCCAAGAACTTTCCTTGTTTCTTTTTCCACAACAAGCTCCAAATACATCAGATCTTTTTCAGGATAAAAATGAGCCCTGTCAAGCTGACACATCTGGACACTGACTGCATCAAAACCTGCTTTTCTTGCGCCGTCAAGATTGAGACCTGCTCCGGCAAGACATCCGTCAAACAGCTTTACAACAAAACTTCCTACTGCTCCGGGAAACTTTTTAGCAGAACCTGTTATATTAGAACCTATTATTCTACCCTGCCTGTTTGCAAGTGATCCAAGGGGGAAATACCCCCACTGACCTGAAACAAGATTTTTAACAACTGCTCCGTCTCCTCCAGAATAAATATCAGGATCAGAGGTTTCAAGCCTTTCATTTACCATAATTCCGTTGAATGGTCCTACAGCAAGCCCTGCTTTTTTGGCAAGCTCAGAGTTTGGAATTACTCCCGGAGCCATAATAACAAGATCGGCATCAAGCTCTCTTTTATCAGTAATAACTTTTTCTGCTTTTCCGTCACCCTTTATAGCTGTAACAGTTTCATTGAGGTAAAAATCTACCTCATTTTCCTTCATTTCCTTCATGGCTATTTCTGCCATCTCTTTACCGACAAATCCGGGCATAATCTGATCTGCAATCTCAATTACGCTTGTTTCTATACCCCACATATCAGCAAGAGCTTCCGCCATTTCAAGACCAATAAACCCGGCGCCAACAACAACTGCCTTTGAAACAGAACCTGAAGTTATTCTAGATTTAATATCAATGGCATCCTGAAGCTTCCCGACTCCGAAAACATTATCAAGCTCAAGACCTTCTATATTAATATCTCTTACCCGGCATCCTGTTCCAAGCACAAGTTTATCATATGCAAGCCATTCTTCAGATCCGTCAGAATGAACAACCTTAATTTTTTTATTAATTCTGTCGATATCAACAACTTCTGTTCCTGTCATAAGACGAACATCTTTGCAGTTATTAAAAAAATATTCATCCCTGACCATATGAAAACTTGTCTTCATAAGATCTGAAGAATCGCTTACATCTCCTGAAACATAGTACGGAATCCCGCAGCCGCCGTATGAAATAAACTTTTCCTTATCTATAAGAAGAACTTCAGCATCAGGCTCTGTCCTTTTAACTCTGCAGGCAACTTTAGGACCGAGAGCTACTGCACCAACAATAACAATTTTTCTCGACATGATTCCTCCGTTAAACATTTAGTGTCAAAACTAAAACTTAATAATTCTGTCCCTCAAGGATCAGATTCAAAAATTTTATCCCCATAAATTTTAGCATTACCTGAATTTGAAAATTTCATATTTTAAAAGTATAAAAAGCTCTTTTTTTTATAAAAACACGTAACACTCAAATCGACTAAAAAACTTTACCCCCATGAAAAACTATTGTCAAACCATCCCCGGTAAAAGACTTAACTTCCTGTACCAGCATCAAGTGCTCAACTTAGAAGATATAAATAAACTGATTTGGTTACATTTTTCCGAACTGAGTCATAACATTAACTTAACTACAAAAGTTTTAAATCCCAGTTCCACTTCGATTTTTTTCTCTTAGTTTTTGTTATTGATGATGGAATATCCTCAAGCATTTCAGCAAAAAAAACATAACCTGCTTTTCTGAGCTGATCTCTTTTATCACTCAAATCAAGCTCCCACCCCGGATATACCCAGCTTAAGCCGTCATATTCCTTTACAAAACCAGCCTCTTTCTTTGGGCTCATGAATACATCATTTTCTTCAAGCCCCCTTGGAGTTATTGCTGAAACAGCAAAGGGAAAACTCCCCTTAATAATTACTCCAAGAGGAAGGGGCGATTTCTCAGGCATTAAAAGCATATCTTCACCACTTAATTCAGGACTTACAATTGCTCCTTTTAACCCGGCCTTCTTAAAAATATTTGCTGCTGCATAATTTGCAAGATTACAAAAAGGACCGCCCCATACATTAAGATCTTTCATATTTTTAAATATACCTGTGTACCAAAGATTGTTTACAATAAAATTAAACCCGCCTCTTTTAATAATTTTATCAACAGCATCTATATACATCTGTTCTTTTTCCGGCCATATAAAAGGAGGAAGCCAGAACCAGGCAAACCTGTCAAAAACTTTTGAGTCAGAATCAAGTCTTTTTATAAAAGCTTCGTCAACCCATACGCCGTCTCTGATAAGACCTTTGCTATTTGCACCACTTCTTTTAACAGAGGTATTGATTATTTTATCAGCTCTTTTCGGTTTTACCTTTTTAACATCAGGAATATTAAACGAAACAGTTGCTGTTTTTACCTGTTCAATATCATCGTATTCTTTTTTAAGCTGGTTAATTTGATCTGCAAGTTCTTTTTCTTTTCTGTCGATAAGGAAAACAGGGGTTTTGGACGGAGGATTCTTTTTAAAATCACCGGGTCTTAAAACAAATTTCCCCCCTTTGGGTATTGATAAAGGCACATATATAATTGAATGAAATGAATCTCCCTGGTAACCGACTCTTAATTTATCACCTTTTATAAGAGTTTCTCTTGGCTGAAGAAAAATTCTGCCCTGATCCCTTGATACTCTTCCCAGAAATTTTCCTGAACCTGTTTCAGCACTATCTTCAGCTGGATTATGTGTTCTCTGGGGAAGAAAATTATAATGTGAAAGAGGACGCCCCAGGGACTCATCAAAAATTTTTACTGTCTCTTTTTTCTCTTTGGCAGTCATGGGGATATCGCGTAAACTTTTATAACCCCATACAGTGTAATAAACATAATGGGGTGTTTTTTTTCTTCCTTCTATTTTCCAGGTTGTAACCTCTTTTACCTCCTGAAGAACCTTAACAAGAACATCAAGGCCAAGATCCATACATGAAAAAAAACTGTTTTTTTCTTTTCCATGCTCATATGCTCGCCTGCACGGCTGAACACATCTTCCTCTCAGACCGCTTTTTCCTCCAAGCCAGCTGCTCCAGTAACATCTTCCTGAAACTGCGTAACATAAAGATCCGTGAATAAAGGCTTCAAGATCAACACCGGATTTCTGCTCAGCCATAAGCTTAATCTGATCAATATTAAATTCCCTTGGAAGCACAACCCTTTTTATTCCAAACCTGGAAGCAGTTTTAAGACCTGAAGGAACGGAAAATCCGGAAAGAGTCGAAAGATGAAGTTCGCACCTTATTCCTGCTTCTGCTGCTATTTCAATCATTGCAGGATCATTAACAATAAGAGCATCAGGCCTGACATATCTTTTGATCCTGACAACCATTCGGCCGACTTTATCGATTTCAGAATCTTTCAGTAAAGAATTTATAGCAATATAAAGCTTTATCCCGTGATTTTTTGCAAGTACAGAAAGTCTTGAGAGCTCTTCAATAGAAAAATTATCAGCCTCCATTCTTGCTGAAAAGTTTTTAAGAGAACAGTAAATACTGTCTGCTCCTGCTGCGACTGCTGCAAAAAACGAGTCTATATTACCTGCAGGAGCAAGTATTTCCGGTTTAAATTCCTGTTTTTTTCTAATCATTTATTTCCTCACTTGCAGTAAATATTAAATAAGTGTTATAGGCAAACTCTGGATAATAATTAAAGAGAGTCTTTATGGATAGTAAAAAATTTAATAATTCGAAAAATTTTAATAAAAATAATTCAAGCAAATCTGATTATAAAAAAAAATATAATAAAAACAAGGGTTTCAATAAAAATAAAAAACCTTTTAACCCTTCTTCATTAACACCAGGCTCAGACAAAAAGTTAAAAGGGATTTTTTCAAGAATCGGGGTCCCTGAAAACGAAGAATTCAAAGCTGATAAATTTCAGCAGGAAGCAATAGATCTTGTTCCTATTGAAGACTGTATAGTTACAGCCCCTACAGGAGCAGGAAAAACCTGGATTGCCGAAGTTGCAATGGAGAAAATATTCAAATCAGGTGGTAAATCCTGGTATGCTTCTCCTTTAAAGGCTCTTACAAATACTTTATACAATATTTTTTCAGAAAAATTCGGCTCAGAAAATGTAGGCATACTTACAGGTGACAGAAAAGAATTTCCTGATGCACCAATTGTTATCGGAACAACTGAAATATTAAGAAACCATCTTTATGATGCAATGCATGAAGGAAGGGACATAGACTCAGATTATGTAATAATGGATGAAGCTCATTATCTTGGAGACGAAGACCGTGGAGTTGTGTGGGAGGAAGTCCTTATCTATCTTCCTGTCAGAATTCCTGTTCTGCTTTTATCTGCCACAATAGAAAATGCTGATGAGATATCAGGTTGGATGGAATCTATAAGACACAGACCTTGCAAAAGAATAAAAGCAACTGAAAGACCAGTCGATTTATACCCTTTGTTCCTTCATCCTTCAGGAACCCTTTTTCCCCTTTTTGAGCCTTTAAACAATGAAAAAAAAGGTTTATCAAGCACACTTTATAAAAAAGTTAAAAAATACGCTTCAAACCCTCGCAGACCATTGCTTTCTCATCCGGGCAAACTCCCTCCGATGGGAGATATAATAAACCTTATGAAACAGTACAAACTGCTTCCTGCTATATTTTTCTTAAAATCAAGAGCAGACTGTGACAATGCTGTTGAAATCTGTGCAATGAACGGATTAAAACTTGAAAAGGGAAAACGTAAAAAACTTTCTGCAAAGCTTGATTATCTTGTTAAAAAACATCCGCATATTAAAGATCATCCACAGATTAAGTTTGTCCTTAAATCAGGTGTTGCAGCTCATCACAGCGGACATCTTCCTCCCTGGAAAGAAGCAGTTGAGGAACTTATGACCGAAGGCCTTTTAAATGCAGTTTTTGCAACCACAACTGTTGCAGCTGGAGTTAATTTCCCTGCAAGAACTGTTGTTCTGTCAAATTCCGACAAGTTTAACGGTGTTGAATTTCTCCCCCTTACTCCTACAGAACTTCACCAGATGACAGGACGCGCAGGAAGAAGAGGAATGGATAACATAGGCTTTACAATTGCTCTTCCCGGAAAATTTATGGATCTTAAACTTCTTGGCAAAATTTTTTCACAAAACCCGGGTCCTGTTAAAAGCAAAATTAAAATCAATTTTTCAATGATTTTAAACCTTTTATTGTCCCACAAACCTGAACAAATAAAGACTTTAATTGAAAAATCACTTGCTTCTTACCAGCTTGGAAACTCTGAAGAGCTTCAACAAGACTTTACAAAAAGACTTATGTTTCTAAAACAATGGGGGTATGTAAATGATAAGGATAGTCTTACTTTCGACGGTTCATGGGCATCAAAACTTAGGATAGATTATCCTGTTGTTGTTGCTGAAGGATTTAAAGCCGGTCTTTTTCCTGATTCTCCAGTAATGCTTGCAGCGGTAATATCCTGCTTTGTTACAGACCGGGAATATAAGGATGATCTTTTACATCACAGATCAATACCGAAAACATTGAGAAAAGAATATACAAAAATAAAAAAAGAACTTGATCCCTTTTTTCTTCAGCTGAAGAATAACGGTTTTAATGCTCCCGAACTTTACTTAACCCCTGCGGTACTCACATATCACTGGGCAATGGGGGTTCCGTGGAAAGATGTAAGCGATTTAAGTGAAATTGCTGAGGGAGATCTTGTAAGGCTATTTTTAAGAACAGCTGATAATTTACGTCATATAAAAAATCTTACAGAAGTATTTCCGGCAGAAGCTGCAGCAGCTTTGGAAGGTATTGAACTTATTTTAAGAGAACCTGTAATAACAAATGCACAACCGTAATATATGGGAAGTTAAGAATAAATGAGTAAAAAAATTGAAAAAGAGATTAAAAAAAGAAGAACATTTGGCATAATAAGCCACCCGGATGCCGGTAAAACAACACTTACAGAAAAGCTTCTACTTTTCGGCGGAGCAATAGAACAGGCAGGAGCAATAAAAGCAAGAAAGTCTGAACGCCACGCCACTAGCGACTGGATGGCTGTTGAACAGCAACGAGGTATTTCTGTTACCACATCTGTTATGAAGTTTAATTATAACGGATTTGAAATGAACCTTCTTGATACTCCGGGTCATAAAGATTTTTCTGAAGACACATACAGGGTTCTTACTGCTGTAGACTCGGCATTGATGATAATAGACAGTGCCAACGGTGTAGAGCCCCAGACTGAAAAACTTATGGAAGTATGCAGAATGAGAAATACTCCCATAATAACCTTTATAAACAAGCTCGACAGAGTCGGCCTTGAACCTCTTGATATCCTGGCTGAAATCGAAGACAAGCTTCAGATTGAATGCACTCCCCTATCATGGCCTATAGGAATGGGCAAAGAATTTAAAGGTGTTTACAATTTAGTAGACAAATCTATTCTTTTGTTCAGGGCAGGAGAGGACAAACTCCCTGAAGATGTTATTCAGATTGAAAACCTTGAAGATCCAAAACTTGATGAAATCCTTGGTTCCCTTGCAGACAAACTCAGAGAAGATGTAGAGCTTATTGAAGGTGCAGCAGACCCTTTTGATCTTGAACTTTTTCTCAACGGAACCCAGACTCCGGTATTTTTCGGATCTGCACTTAACAATTTCGGAGTTC
>Ga0136557_1001446_pt1 | contig 15271 bp, 12 predicted proteins | sample AntRauTorckE6832_FD_104796 | JGI IMG/M metagenome (GOLD analysis project Ga0136557, IMG submission 104796) | Saline lake microbial communities from Rauer Islands, Antarctica - Metagenome Torckler E6 #832 | ecosystem: Environmental > Aquatic > Non-marine Saline and Alkaline > Saline | place...
CTCGAAGGTTTTGACCCGCTGCTAATCATGGCTTCGGTGGAGCAGGAGAAATGTACCGCCCTCTATGGCGTCCCCACCATGTTCATTGCCCTGCTCGACCATCCCATGTTTGCCAAATTCGATTACTCAACGCTGCGAACAGGTATTATGGCCGGCTCGAACTGCCCGGTCCATGTCATGGAGCAGGTTATTGAAAAAATGAACATGAAGGACATCACCATCTGTTACGGTCTCACCGAAGCCTCCCCCGTCATGACCTACACTCGAATCGGTGATGATTTCAAACTGCGGGTGGAGACAGTGGGCCGGGCGCTGCCCCATATCGAGGTAAAAATCATCGACCCCGAAACCGGCGAAACGCTCCCCCATGGCAGCCAGGGCGAAGTCTGCTGCCGCGGCTACAATGTCATGAAGGGCTATTACAACAACCCCGAGGCTACCAGGGAAACAATCGGTGATGACGGCTGGCTCCATTCGGGCGACCTTGGTATAATGGATGCAGACGGCAACCTCTCCATCACCGGACGCTATAAGGATATGATTATCCGTGGCGGGGAAAACATCTATCCCAAAGAAATTGAAGAATTTATATACCGCATGGACGAGGTCAGAGATGTTCAGGTGGCGGCCGTCCCCAGCAAAAAATATGGCGAGGAAATCGGCGCCTTTATCATCGCCAAAGATGGCAAAAATCTTCAGGAAAGCGACATCATCGATTTCTGCAGGGGCAAGATTTCACGCTACAAGATTCCCAGATATGTCCATTTTGTCGAGGACTACCCCATGACCGCCAGCGGCAAAATCCAGAAATTCAAGCTCACCGAAATGTCGGAAGAACTGTGGCCGGATAGAATGTAAGGAGAGTTTACAGGATGATCATTTCCTCCTTGGCATAGATAACCGCCAGTATTGTCGCCGGTTCATCACCATGGCAGGACACAATGTGGGGCACATTGGAATCGTAGTATATCGAATCACCGGAATTGAGGATGTCCTTATGGTCGGCCAGAGCAATTTCCACTTTCCCCTGGAGGACGAAGATGAATTCTTCCCCGATATGCTGATTTTCCCTGGCCTCATCCTCCTGATCCGGTGACAGGGTCACCAGAAACGGCTCCATTTGCCTGTTCCTTTTCTGTTGCCCCAAACCTTGGTAGCTGTAGCCGCAGGACTTGCTGTAGGCGGCACTGAACCGTGACACCTCCTGGCGGTCATCACTTCGCACTATGCAAAACGGCGAATCCCCGCTGTCGCCGAATAGCTCCCCCACCTCGACGCCAAAGGCGCCGGCCAGGCTGATAATATTGCCCAAGGGCGGTATCAGCTCATCACGCTCTATCCTGGCCAGTGTTGATTCCGCAATTCCCGCCTTACCAGCGACTTCCGCCATGGAAAGGTTGTGTTGCCGGCGCAAACTCTGTATCTTGTCTCCCAAGCTCTCTTTTTTATTCACCATTGTATTCTCCCTTGCAACGCTTTTCACTACTTGATTACCACCGAAACTCAGCTGATCGACCAAGGAGTCTGCCGTGTTGTTTTCCTGGGACGCCATAAACCCATCCCTGGGGGCTTAGCTGCAGCCGTCCGGGCTGGCAGATACCCATGAAAACAACACGGCAGGCTCCTTGCCCTTTAGAGCTTCGAGCTGAGTTTCGGTGGTAATCAGCTTTTGACTATTTCTTGTTGACATTATATACCATCGTTATATATGTTAATATTAACTAATACAAAAGATTTATTTTTGCACTCTCTATTTGTCAATTTCTTTGTACGCTCTGAAAATTACACTATGAATATTGGAACATTGATTCGAAAATACCGGAAGGAAAAGAAATTGACACTCAAAACCGTGGCGGAAAGGGTATCAATTTCCGAAGGCTTTCTCAGCCAGGTCGAGAATAATGTCAATTCCCCTTCAGTGGATACCCTGATACGCATTTGCGATGCCCTCGATATTGACGCGGGAAGCCTGTTGACCCAGGCGAGCAAAAAAGAGCGGATTATCCTGATAAAAAAAGCGGAGTGGGATGATATGGAACCCTCTCATACAGGATTTGTAACCCGCCGTTTTTACCCTCCCGAGGACAGAACCGTCATCGACTCCTCCATTCTCGTCATCGAACCGGGCAAATCAATCCCCGCCCGAAAAAATATAAAAAGCGGCCAGGAGGTGCTCTGCATCCTCAAGGGTGCGGTGGATCTCGTTCTCAATGATCAAACGTATTCATTAGCTACTGGAGATTCAGCACATTTCTGGTCCAGCCCGGAGCACCAGAAAATCACCAATAATAGTGAAGAGAAGAGTTTTGTTCTCTGGGTTGGAACTCTATAAAGCTGCGCATTTTTCCCAACTGAGAAGGAAGATCATGTCTAGACTATTATGGACGCCGTCACAACGGCGCATCAAAGATTCCAACATGTACCGGTTCATGCAGTATATCAACCATCGCCACGGTACGGATTTTGGCACATACGATGCCCTTTACCAATGGTCCATAGACAACCTCAAGGACTTCTGGGCGGCAATGTGGGATTTTGCCGACATCAGAGCATCCAAAAGCTACGATGAGGTCATTGACGATCCCGGCAAGATGCCCGGGGCGCAATGGTTCAGGACCAGTCGACTGAATTTTGCCGAAAATCTCCTGCGCTACCGTGATGATGAAACGGCAATCATCTTCAAGGGAGAGGATGTCGTGCGCAGAACCCTCTCCTACGCCGAGCTCTATAGCTCTGTGGCACAGGTTGCGGCAGCCTTGAAAAAGAGCGGCGTGATTGCCGGTGACCGGGTTGTAGGATTCATGCCTAATGTGCCGGAAACCATCATCGTCATGCTTGCTGCAACCAGCCTGGGCGCTGTCTGGTCCTCCTGTTCCCCGGATTTCGGTATCAAGGGAGTGCTGGACAGGTTCGGCCAGACCGCCCCGAAGGTGCTCTTTTGCGCCGACGGCTATTTTTTCAAGGGCAAGACGATTGACAGCCTGGAAAGAATACGTGGCATTGCGGCACAGATCCCCTCCCTGGAAAAGATCGTCGTCGTTCCCTATATCTCGGCAACCCCGGATATCGCTGGTCTGCAAGGAGGCATCCATTATCAGGAATTCTGTGGCAACAATGCTGAAGAAATTGAGTTTGCCCAGCTGCCCTTTGATCACCCACTCTATGTCATGTATTCCTCCGGCACCACCGGACTGCCTAAGTGCATGGTGCAGAGCGCCGGCGGAATCCTCATCAACCAGCTCAAAGAACTCATCCTCCATACCGACCTGAAAAGAGAGGACACCATTTTCTATTTTACCACCTGCGGCTGGATGATGTGGAACTGGCTCACAGCCTCACTGGGCGTGGGAGCGACTCTGGCCCTCTTTGACGGCAACCCCTTTCATCCGGCCCCCGATGCGCTATGGCGTATGGCCGAGGACGAAAAAATCTCCATCTTCGGCACCAGTGCCGGATACATCGCCGCCCTGAAACATGCCGGCGTCAAACCCGGCAAACAGTTCGACCTGGCTCCGCTCAAGGCATTGCTCTCCACCGGCTCGCCGCTCTCCGCGGAAGACTTTCGTTTCATCTACAGCGAAATCAAGGAAGATCTGCAGCTGGCATCCATCTCGGGAGGATCTGATCTCAACGGCTGCTTTGCCCTGGGCAATCCCATGGGAGCCGTCTATGAAAGTGAACTCCAGTGTCGCGGGCTGGGTATGAAGGTTCATGCCTATAACGAACAGGGGCAACCGGTGGTGGGTGAACAGGGTGAGCTGGTCTGTACAGCGCCATTTCCCTCCATGCCCTTGTATTTCTGGGATGATAAGGACGGCAGCAAATATCACTCAGCCTATTTCGAGGACTTTCCAGGCATCTGGACCCATGGCGATTTTATCGAAGTGACCGAACACGGCGGCATCATCATGTACGGCCGATCCGATGCCACCCTCAATCCCGGTGGCGTCCGCATCGGCACAGCGGAGATTTACCGCGTAATCGAGCAGATTGAAGCCATCGAGGACAGTGTGGTTGTGGGGCAGCAGTGGAAAAATGACGTCCGGGTCATCCTCTTTGTCAAGCCGGCAAAAGGGTGTGAGCTGACCGACGAGCTGGGCGACACCATCAGAAAGTCCATCCGTGCCCAGGCCTCGCCGCGTCATGTGCCGGCAAAGATTATCGCCGCACCGGATATTCCCTATACTCTCAATTTGAAAAAAGTGGAGATCGCCGTGCAGAAAATGATACACGGCCGCGAGGTACGAAACAGGGACGCTCTAAAAAACCCGGAGGCCCTCGATTTTTTTGGTAACGTCGAGGAGTTGATGTCATGAAAACATATTCTCAATTGAACTTCGGACTGGGAGAAACGGCAAACCTGCTGCGGGAGTCGGTGCGGGATTTCGTCGACCATGAAATTGCCCCGCTGGCTGCCGACATTGACAAACACGACCATTTCCCCCCCGAGCTCTGGCGCAAAATGGGCGCCCTGGGACTTCTGGGAGTGACCGTCGAAGACAGCTACGGCGGTGCCGACATGGGCTACCTTGAACATGTCATCGCCATGGAAGAGATCAGCCGGGGCTCCGCCTCGGTCGGCCTGGCCTACGGCGCGCATTCCAACCTCTGCGTCAACCAGATCAAGCGCAATGGCAACCAAGAACAAAAACTGCGTTATCTCCCAAAACTGATCTCCGGCGAGCATATCGGCGCACTGGCCATGAGTGAAGCCGGTGCCGGCTCCGATGTGGTGGGCATGCGGCTTTTAGCGAAAAAACAGGGAAGCTCTTATGTCCTCAACGGCACCAAGATGTGGATAACCAACGGCCCCCATGCCGATGTTCTGGTGGTCTATGCCAAGACATCGCCGAAGATGGCCCATAAGGGCATCACCGCTTTTCTCGTGGAAAGGGACATGCCCGGCTTTTCCACCTCCCCCAAGCTCGACAAACTGGGCATGCGGGGTTCACCCACCTGTGAGCTGGTCTTTGAAAACTGTGCTGTTCCCGAGGAAAATGTACTGGGGCTGATCGACAGAGGCGTCGAGGTGCTGATGAGCGGCCTGGACTACGAACGGCTGGTCCTCTCGGGCGGCCCGCTGGGCATTATGACCGCCTGTATGGACGTGGTGCTTCCCTACGTCCACGAACGTAAACAGTTCGGCAGACCCATCGGGGAATTTGAGTTGATGCAGGGCAAGCTGGCCGATATGTACTCAACCTGGAATGCCTGCAAGTCCTATGTCTATACCGTTGCCAAGGCGGCCGACACGGGGGGCAAAATACGCAAAGACGCCGCCTCAGCGATACTCTTTACCGCCGAAAAAGCGACATGGATGGCACTGGAGGCGATCCAGTGTCTTGGCGGCAACGGCTACATCAACGAGTTTCCCACAGGCAGATTGCTGCGCGATGCCAAACTCTACGAGATAGGGGCCGGCACCTCCGAGATCAGACGGATGCTGATAGGCCGAGAGTTGTTTAAAGACACAATGGAGTAAGGCCCACGGATTAAGGGTTCGCTCAAAAACAAGTTCGCAAATGTGAGGTTATTTTTGAGCGGGCCCTAAGCACCGCCGTAGCGCACCTTGACCTCCTGCCGGTCTATGGAACCATCGTCTTTTTCCGGCAGGTTATCGACAAACTCGACATACTGGGGCTTTTTGAATCTGGCGATTCGCCCTCCGACAAACTCTCGCAGCTCATCTTCCTCCAGGCTTTTTCCCGGCTCCAACACGCATACCGCCTTGATACCCTCCTTCCATTTGGGATCCGGCACACCAAAGACCACCGTCTGCCGCACCGCTGGATGCTGGAGAATGACTTTTTCCACCTCGGCGGGATAAACGTTCTCGCCGCCGGGTTTAATAAGCTCTTTTTCCGCCTTACGCCCGGCATAAAAGAGAAAACCGTCTTTATCAAAGCGACCGGTATCGCCGGTATGGTGCCATCCTTCACGGAAGGCATGGGCGGTATCCTCCGGCAATCCCCAATAGCCCCTGAACACCATGGGGCCCTTAAGACAGATCTCCCCCACCTCTTCCTTGGCGACGGTGTGGTCATGGTCATCGACCAACCTGACATCGCCCAACGCTATCACCCTGCCCGCTGAACCGGGGCGGTCATTATAGCGGCCAATGGTAGCCAGACAGGAAGTCTCGGTCTGGCCGTACATGACATAATACTCGCCGCCGGTCATCTTCTGGAAGTTTTCGATGACTTCGGCGGTTCCCAGCCCGACAACCCCTTTCAACGAGGTAATATCGGTTGAATTTTCTTCGGCGGCCTTGAGGATGGAACCGAGTATGGGAGGGAAGTCAAAAAACAGGCTCACCCTGGTATCCTCGATCAACCGGGCTGCCGTTGCCGCATCAAATTTGGGAATATTGACATTGGCCGCCCCGGCATGAAAGGAGCTGGATGCCAGAAAAAGCCCGCCCACGTGAAAAAGCGGCAGCAGGTTGAGATGGACATCCTCGGGACCGATCCCCATGGAAGATTGAAAATGAAGATTTGCCACCAGCATATTGCGGTGACTGAGTAGAGCGCCGCGTGGCCGACCGGCAACGGCGGCGGTGTGGATTATAACAAAACCGTCGTCGCTTTTGACATCGGCGGGCTGGAGTTGGCCGTCATCCTGCATGAGCGAACGAAAGTCGGTGAAGGAACCGGCATCATCTTTGAGATTGTACCAGGCCGTCACCGTCGGCAAAGCTTCTAGCTGCGTCTGCAGAGCAGGTTGAAACTCCCCATCGGCGAACACGATCCAGGGAGCACAGTCATTGAGATTAAACTGCATTTCCTCCGCCGAAAGACGCCAGTTAATGGGCAGGACAATGGCGCCGAGAAAGGCTGCCGCACCGTAAAGCAGGAAGAATTCGAGGCTGTTTTTGCCCACCACGCCAAGACGGTCTCCTTTTTTTAATCCGGCCTGGCATAATCCGGCGGCCAGGCGTTCAACCTCCGTTTTATACTCGGCGAAGGTCAATGTCCGACCGTCATCCACCTCATTCCAGCAGAGACGCTCTCCAAAAGCAATGGCGTTACGATTAATCACATTATAAAAAGAAAGATCATACAGTGCCATAGACAGTCCACCTCCTTCAGGATATTTTCCTTCCGCCCCCTACTTTTACAACTACCAACGTAACTATTCAGGCGGGAGCACCAAATTGGCATAACCACCAAGTTGTAACTGTTCAAGAGTGCTCCATATTGGCTCATTTGGGACTTTGAAGCTAGTCATACGTAAGCCAGGCTGATCGCGGGAAGATTCGGTGCCATGTGAGCAGTTACCCTATACGGAATTAACACTTACAACCGGACAGGGTGCTTTAAGAATAACATACTGGGCATTGGAGCCCAGGATCATTTTCTGGGTTCGTGATTTTTTCTCAATCCCCACAAAAATCTGATCCACACCATTTTCCTTGGCGTATTGGACCATATCTTCTCCCGGCGTCATGCCCCGTGCCAATTGATGAGTTTCGCAGGGAATGTTCTTTTCCCGGAAAAACTCTTCGGCATACTGAAGGTTCTCTCTGGCTTTGCCGATATCTGCGGCTTTTTCCCCCGCTCCCCCGACCATGGAGGTGACCACCAGAACCCTGGCCTGAAACAGATCAGCGTAGGTCCTTGCCAGGGCCAGTGCCGCCCTTGAAATTTCGGAGCCGTTATAGCCAACCAGGAATTTCATCTTTTTCTCCTCTATCTTCAATACCGCAGAGCCTTACATCCACCGCTTACGGCGCTTATAGGATTTGACCTCTTTAAAGGACTTTCTGCCGCCGCCTTTAGTCAGCCCCATATAGAACTCCTTGACATCGGGATTTTCCTGCAGTTCCTTGGAGGAACCTTCCAGAACGATCCGTCCGGACTCCATGATGTAGGCATAATCCGATATGGCCAGAGCGATTTTGGCATTCTGTTCCACCACAAGAATGGTGGTCTGCAGCTCTTTGTTGATCAATTGAATATTTTCAAAGATTTCCTTGACAAGCAATGGCGCCAGCCCAAGAGAGGGCTCATCGAGCATCAGCATTTTGGGTGCCGCCATCAGGGCGCGGGCAATGGCGATCATCTGCTGCTCTCCTCCTGAACAATAGCCCGCCATACGGTTGGTTATCTTGGAAAGCCGGGGAAAGTGGGCATACATCAGCTCATGGTCTTTTTTGATCTTCTGCGTCCCGTCTTTACGACTTATTGAACCGACCTTTATATTCTCGTCGACGGTCAAATGCTTGAACACCCGCCGCCCTTCAGGAACCATAACGGCACCCAGTTTGACCACATGGGTTCCCAGCAGGTTGGTGATAGTATCCTTTCTAAACTTGATATACCCCTCCCGGATATAGCCGTTTTCCGGTTTGAGCAGGCCGGCGACGGCCCGCAGGGTCGTTGTCTTCCCGGCACCGTTGGTACCGAGCAGGGCCACGATATTGCCTTCCGGAATACTCAGGCTGACGCCGCGCAGAACCTGGATGATGTCGTTGTAGACAACCTCGATGTTATTGACTTCCAGCAGTTTCTCTGATGTGCTCATGATTGTGGCCCTGTTACTCTTCTTGCCCGTATTTTCAAGGTACCCTAAATATGCTGTAACTGCTCACAAAGCACCAAGGCTTCCCGCAACCAGCCTGGCTTACGTATGACTAATACGCTTCACCAGTCTGCTTGCGAGAATCTCCGGCACCCTGCAAGCAGTTATAATATGCTTTTAAAAGTTACATTTTTTCCGCATGTTCAGGCACAAAGGGTTTTCCTGCGGATTTAAATTCGCCATCTTCAACGACATAGAGTTGTATTGTGTCAACCCCCATATGATCGGTTTCGGAAAAAGTCACCGGGCCCACCGTCGTTTTCGGGGAAAAGGAGTTGTCACCATTCATGGCCAGGAGCTCGTCATACAGAGTCTCCCTGTTGATTTCCTTGCCCTTGGCCTTGGCCCGTCTAATTACTTCGGTGGCCACCTGGGCAACCATCATGCCGTTGGCATAGTTATGAGAATTGGCCGCCTTGTCATCGCGGTCATATCTCTTCGCCAGGGCAAGCTGCATATCGGCGCCTTCACTGGGCTCACTGGTGACGATATAGGAAGTGGTCCAGTAAAAATTCTCGGCCGAGGGACCGGCCAGAGCGACCAGGTCATTGCCGCCGGTGTAGTGCGCTCCCAGAAAGGTCATTTTGCCCTCTTCACCAAAGGAGGTGGCCATCATGTCAAGGCTTGTGGCATCCTTGAGCATGGTTGCCACGGGAGACTGGACCGTATGGCTGATGACATACTGAACGCCTTTGCTCTGCAGACGACGCAGCATTGCGGTATTATCAAGATTTTTACCATGCTCGACAACCTCGACGATTTCCATGTCAAGACCGGCGGCAACCGCCTTTTTGACATCTTCCACCGGCCCGCGGCCAAAGGCGGAAGGATGGATAAACATTGCCACCTTGGGAGTTGCACCGTCGTGATGCTTGACCACATATTCGGCAAGACCAATTACCTGGGCGGAATAGGAGGCAATGGGCAGAAAGATGTAGTTGGAATCAACCAGATTCCCGGCATGAAAAGAGGCCGGAATGACGGGGATTTGCACCTCTTCAAAGTCCCTCTTCAGCGCCAGTGTACTGCCGGTGGAATAATTGAGATAAAAAACAATGCCGTCATTGAGGTATTCCTCAAAATTTCGTTTGGTCACATTGGTCTGATACTGATCGTCCCGAATAATGCAGTCGATGGTATCCTCTCCCAGCATGTTGGTATCGTTGACATACTTAAAATAGTCCTCCACACCTTTGGCATAGGGATTGCCGGCATCCGACGTCGGCCCGGTAATGGCCAGGGACAAACCGAGCTTATACGTCTCTTTAGCAAAAGACATGGTGGGAAAGGCCACCATACACACCATACAGGCCAGGGCCGATAGTAACATCCATTTGGTCACATTCATCTTTTTCATATCTCCTCCTTAGCGTAACATTGAGTTGCTTTGAGCACTCTTATTCCTGTGCCCACTGTAAGTCATTCCGCCTCGCTGCAAAAAACCGCGCATCGGAAACAGCCCGACGCCTGTCAGTATCTAAACGGCCACAGCTTGACGTATGATCGTGCTATACGCCACCAGTTGGCTATGCCGCGAGGTTCAAACATGAGAAACAGCACAATGACAAGACCGAAGCTCAACGGCCTGAGAGCGGTGGTCAAATTGGTTGCCGTCGTCAAATGATTGCCCGCCCATTCCGAGAGACGTTCAACCTGAAGATCAAGCACCTTGATGGCAACCGGTCCCCAGAATGCGCCGTTCAGGGTGCCGAGCCCGCCGACAATGGCCATGGCCAGATAGTTTATGGAATAATGCAGGGTAAAAGAATCGATCCCGACGCCCCGAGACAGATAGGCGTGCAAGGCTCCCGCCACACCCGCAAAGAAACCTGCCAGGCCGAAGGCATAGACCTTGGTAAACCCGGGGTGCATGCCCATGGCATCGGCGGCACGGTCATTATCACGCACAGCGACAAGACAGCGTCCATAGCGGGTACGCAGCAGATTGCGCACCCCGAAACTCACCAGGACAACCAACACCAGAATGACATAATACCAGAAGATGTAATGATCGCTGCGCCCCACCTCGCCCGTCACCCAGTGCACACGACCAACGGGGATGAACTGGCCCTGATTGAAAAAATCCATAAAGTTGACTACCCATTCGAAAATCATCTGGAAGGACAATGTGGCAATGGCAAGATAGAGATGCTTCAACCGCATTGCCGGCAAACCGACAAGAGCGCCAACCCCCCCCCCCATACAGCCCGCCAGGACAATGGTTAATGGCCAGCCATGGGTTATGAACATATGACGGTCTCCAAGGACCGTAGCAAAGGATGAAATGGTATAGGCTCCAATACCGACGAATGCGGCATGGCCGATGGATATCAAGCCGGCAAAACCGGTCACCAGATTGAGCCCGATAACGGCAATCACGGCAATGAGGATATTATCGATAACCAGCATATATTTGCTGCCCACGTCAAAGAGCAGCGGCCACGCAAAGAGGATGACGATAAAAAGACACATGAAGGTCCTGTCCAGAGAGGTCGCAAAAATCCTCTGCTCTTCGCCGTAGGTGGTGCAGTAATTTCCCGTTGCCAGCCAGCGGTTCGATGCCATATGGTTACACCCGTTCTATTTCATGTATTCCAAACAAGCCATGGGGTTTAAAAAGAAGAATAATCAGCAGAATAATGTAGGGCAGCACCTGCCCGGTACCGTGCAAGCCCCAGTTGCCGTCAAGATAGCCGCCGGCAAACTGCTGGATCAAGCCCATGATTATACCGGCGACAACGGCGCCGAGGATGGAGTCAAGCCCTCCCAGAATCACCACCGGAAAAACCACGATGCCATAGGCGTGCAATGTGTCAAAATTCAAACCGGTTATATTGCCTATAATACCACCGGCCGCAGCCGCGCTCAGCCCCGCAGTGGCCCAGGCCAGCCCGAAGACCCGCGGCACCGATATGCCGATGGACATGGAGGCCAGCTGGTCATCGGATACCGCCCGCATGGAGATCCCCACCGTGGACTTTTTGAAAAACCAGGAAAAACCGCCGATCAATACAAACGTTATGATCACCCCCATGAGCTGGGTCCAGGAAATGGAGACACCGCCCAGAACCAGGGGCTCGGTGGGCAGGAAAGGGGGGAAGGAAAAGTTTTCCGTGCCAAAGGGCGTGAGATAGATCAAACCGTCCAGTATCGACATCAAACCGATGGTCACCATGATAACCGAGATAATGGGCTCGCCGATGAGGCGGCGCAGAAATATCCGCTCCACACTCATTGCCAGAAAGAATGTGGCCACCATGCTCATGAGAAAGGATACATATATGGGAATACCGACCCAGACAGTGAGGGCGTAGGTTATGAAGGCGCCGGCGGCAATAATCTGACCATGGGCAATGTTGAGCACCCGGCTTGACTTGTATATCAAGACAAAACCAAGGGCTGAGAGGGCATAAATGGACCCGACGACAATCCCGCTGACCACCAGTTGAAAAAAGTAGCTCATTTTTCTTCCATTGGTAACTATTCAGGTGGAGCACCAAATTGGCATAACCACCAAGTTGTAACTGTTCAAGAGTGCTCCATATTGGCTCATTTGGGACTTTAAAGCATACTTGTGCTATTCGAGAAGGCTCAAATGGGACAAGATGGGGTGCTCCTGAATAGTTACTTCCATTGTATAAAAGTGGATGGTTGTTTTCACCGTTGTGGTCTGGCCGTCCTGATACTGATAGAAGGCCTCCACCTTCTTCTCCGTCACGTCTCTTTCATAGAGCGCCTCATAGAGATCGCTATACTTCTCCCGAACAAATTTTCGCCTGATTTTACCGGTCTTGGTCAACTCACCGTCATCCATATCGAGCAGTTTGTAGAGCAATGCAAAGCGGTGAATACCAAAATGTGCCTGCTCGGCATTATCGTTTATGGAGACTATCTCTTTTTTGACCAGCTCGGCCACCTCCGGCAGACAGCTGAGCTCCATATAGGTCGAATAGGAAAGCCCTCGATCTTCCGCCCATTTTCCCACGACAATGGGATCAACATTGACCAGGGCCGCGACAAAGGGTTTCTGGTTGCCGAATATCACCGCCTCTTTGATATAGGGGCTGAACTTTAAACGATTTTCCAGGAACATGGGGCTGAACATATCGCCGGCCGCGGTATGCATGACATCAGAGATACGGTCTATCACCACCAGATGGCCGCTTTCATCGATATAACCGGCGTCTCCGGAATGGAGCCAGCCGCCCTCGAGCAGCTCTTCGGTCTTCTCCGGCAGGTTATAATATCCGGGCGTCACCGAGGCCGAGCGCGATAGAATCTCCCCGTCATCGGAAATGCGGCACTCCGTTCCCGGCAACGGTTTTCCGACGGTATCCGGCCTGACATCGCCGTCACGGTGCATATAGGCGATACCGACAATTTCAGTCTGACCGTATATCTGCTTGAGATTGACCCCGATGGCCTGGTAGAAGGTAAAAAGCTCCGGTCCCAGCGCGGCACCTCCGGTATAGGCACGGCGTAACCGAAGGAATCCGATCTGGTTGACAAGTGGCCTGAAAATCATCTGTTTGCCGAGCCAGGCGAGAAACCGTAGCTTGCCGGGCATCTGTTGTCCCGACATGCGATACCCGGCCGCCTTTTCGCCGATCTTCATGAAATAGTTATAGACAACGCGATTGAACCAGTAGGATTCGTCCATCTTCAGCCAGATCTGGGAGCGGATGGTCTCATAGATACGCGGAGCACCGAACATAAAATGGGGCCCGATTTCCTTGAGATCCTCCATGCTGGTCTCCACCGACTCGGGAAAGTTTATGGCAATACCGGTGGCCATGGCGACGCCGAAAGAGTTCATCTGCTCCCCTATCCAGGCAAAGGGCAAAAAGGAGACATACTCGTCGCTTTCCTCCAGGGGATCGACTTCGGTTAACTGCAAACCCATGTTGATATAGTTGCGATGAGTCAGCATGGCTCCTTTGGGCAACCCCGTGGTCCCCGACGTCAGGCAGAAATGGCAGACATCGTCGACAGCACCTTTGTCGATCAGCTCATCGAACAGATCGGGCTGCCGCCGATGGAGATCGCCGCCACGACGATACACCTCCTCAATATCCATAAACCAGCTGTCACTGCGGTAACTCCGCATTCCCCGTGGGTCCTCATAGATCACCTTTTTCACCCCGGGAATTTTGTCCCGTACATCGACAACCTTATCAACCTGTTCCTGGTCGTTGCAAAAAACCACACTGACACCGAGATAATTGAGGATGCCTTCAATTTCATCGGGCAGGCTGGTTTGATAAATGGCCACCGAAAGCCCCCCCACGGCCTGGGCGCCGATGGCCATAAAGAGCGCCTCGGGGATATTGTCACTGATGACGGCAATCTTGTCGCCCTTGGCAAAACCTATTTGCGTCAGCCCCAACCCTGTCTGCCGGACACTTGAATAATACTGATCCCAGGTATAACAGTTCCAGCGACCGAAATCCTTTTCGCGCAGGGCGACTTTATCGCCGGTTTCCCTGACCCGCCAGCGCAGGAGTTGGGGGATGGTCAAGTTCAAGAGCTGTTCTCTTTGCGACATATGCACGACTATTCCTCTCCAATATAGGCTTCGATGACCTTGGGGTCGGCGGCAACCTCCTCCGGGGTCCCAGCCCCTATCAGCTCTCCAAAATCAAGAACATAGATATAGTCTGAAATATCCATAACAACACCCAGGTCATGCTCCACCAGCACCACCGTTATGTCCCACTCCATTTTTAAATCAATGATAAAGCGGACGACGTCCTCTTTTTCCTCGATATTCATCCCCGCCATTGGTTCGTCGAGCAGAACCAGTTTCGGAGCAAGGGTCAGGGCCCGCGCCATCTCAACCCGTTTCTGAACCCCGTAGCTGAGATTGCCGACCATTTTCTTGCGATAGGGCTCCAGCTCCATAAAATCGATTACCTTTTCGACATATTCGCGGTTCTCCGCCTCGAGACGCGAAGCTTTGCCGAAAAAAAGCAGGGCATGGAACAGGGAATAGCGCAGATTTTGATGACGGGCCAGCAGAAGATTGTCGAGAACTGAGAGGCCGCGGAATAACTCAAGGTTCTGAAAAGCCCTGGCTATACCGATAGTGGAGACCTGGTGCGGAGAGGCATTGGAAAGCTCCCGCTCACCATAGAGAATCCTTCCTTCAGTGGGATGGTAAAACCCGGAAATACAGTTGAGGATACTTGTCTTCCCGGCACCGTTGGGCCCGATAATGGAAGTGATGAGCCCTGGCTCGATGGTAATACTAACACCTGTCAGGGCATTGAGCCCCCCAAAGGTAAGGGTAACGTCGGAAATCTGCAGTTTTGTCATGCAACGCCTCTCTCCGGCTTGTGATCTTCTGATATCCTATAAAGCTCAACTCGAAGTTCTAGGGGTAAGGGATCTTCACATGTTGTTTTCATGGGTATCTGCAGCCTGGACGGCTGCGGCTAAGCCCCCAAGGATGGGTTTATGGCGTCCCTTGAAAACAACATGTGAAGACCCCTGGGTCGATTAGCTGAGCGTTGTTGGTAATTACATTTGTTTTTAGCCACTCTCCTCAGACAAACTAAAGATGTTCTTATGGTTCTTCCGGATTAAGCGTACTTCTCGTTACCACCCATTACCACTGGGTTGTGGACGAACTGAAGAATTAAAATGCTCTGTGTTAGCTATTTTTATCGCTTAGATTATTTTCTATCTTCCC
>Ga0136557_1001452_pt1 | contig 15243 bp, 15 predicted proteins | sample AntRauTorckE6832_FD_104796 | JGI IMG/M metagenome (GOLD analysis project Ga0136557, IMG submission 104796) | Saline lake microbial communities from Rauer Islands, Antarctica - Metagenome Torckler E6 #832 | ecosystem: Environmental > Aquatic > Non-marine Saline and Alkaline > Saline | place...
AATCCGTAAATAAGCCCCTGTATAATTTATTCATTGAATGTACAAAATCGCAGACAATATAAATTGTTTTGCAGCCTTTAGAAAAACTTAAAATAAAGGAGTTTTCTATGGCATTTAAATCAGTGCGAAGAATATTTACCCACGTAGAAGAAATAAAGGGGACTCCCCAAGAAATTTTTCCTCTTTTCTGTCCTGTAAGAAGTTTTGAATGGATTGCTGACTGGTCAGCGGAAATAATTTATTCAGAAAGCGGTTATGCCGAACCAGGATGTGTATTTAAAACAAATGACCCGATTGAAGGCGAAGAGATCTGGGTAATTTCAGACCACAGATTTCCGTTGGAAATTAAATTTGTAAGAATGAATCCCCTGAGAACAATCATACATACAATCTTTTTTTCTGGGAAAGACAAAGAAACAACAATAATCAAATTTCATAAGGAAATCACAGGGCTTAACAGCCAGGGCAATGAATTTGCAGCTGATCTTGAAAAATCCGAATTTGTAAAAATGAATGAAACTCTTGCATATTTTTTAAACAATTATCTTGAATACTGCCACAACAGCTCAAAAACAAAGCCCTGAAAAATTTCTTTTTAGCCGGGTTTTTTATTAAAAAAATCCTGACAAACTTTATTCTGTGCCTGCAAACAAAGATTTTAAGTCTGATGATCTGTATGAAAATCCCATCTGATCTATAATCAGTTCAGCCTTTTCTTTTTCGGTTTTATTTGTTGTTTTTTCAGGCATTAGAATTTGTTCAAGACATAAGACAAGCTGCTTGTCTATTGTGGTATGATTTACTGCAGCTGCTGTTTTAAGCCTTGAATAAAGACTGTCAGGTATGTTGTCTATTCTGATGGAACTCATAATACACCCCCGTATTATTTGTATTATGGATTTAAAAAAATACGACTTTTTCTAAAAACTTATTCCGATGAAAATCCGAGGAAATTAAATTAACACATTAAGGAAAAGATCTCAGAAAAATTTTACAGTGAAGTAATACAAAAAGGTTAATGCTGAAAGATATTATTATGAATCTATTTTTTAAAACATTTAATTAATTGCTGAACTAAAACAGCCTTTTTAAACCAAATAATAATTAAGGCTACATTAAAATTATATAAAAATCTATTATATTTTAAACCATATTATTAAAAGACGAACCTCGTATTGCAGCTTTACAAAAAGAAAATTCTCTCCGGCATGAATTTGAAACCGGAGAGAATTTAATGTTATATCAAAAACTTAAACCATTACTGTCTTTTAAAAAGATCATAACTTATAAGGATATTCAGAGCATGCTGAATCTGGTTATCTCTGTCCGCCGACTCAAGCTTGATCCCTTCACTGTGGATGCGGTCTTTATCAGGAGAGTTATCTTCTGCTTCATCTTCCTGATCAGATTCTGCCTCAAGATGATTTTTAAGATCCTTTTCCTTGAGAACCTTTACTTTATCATCTTCTTCGTCTTCTTTGGCAGGTTTTACATATTCATATTTTATATCAGGTGTTATTCCTTCGGCCTGAATAGATTTTCCCGAAGGTGTATAATATCTTGCAATTGTGTACTTCAGTGCAGAACCGTTTTTAAGCGGCTTTACAGTCTGAACCGAGCCTTTCCCAAAAGACGAGGTACCAAGAATAATCGCTCTTTCATGATCCTGGAGAGCTCCTGCAACAATTTCTGATGCTGAAGCACTTCCTCCATTGATAAGCACAACAACGGGAAGATCTTCTTCATTACCGTTTCTTTCAGCAGTGTATTCGCTTACCACCTGATCGTTCCTGCCTTTTATAGATACAATAACGCCATCTTCAAGGAAAAAATCGCTTATGCCTACTGCCTGATCAAGAAGTCCTCCGGGATTGGATCTTAAATCAAGAACAAGCCCTTTGAGATTTCCTTCTGCTGTAAGAGCATCAAAAGCCTCTCTTAATTCATCAAGTGTTTTTTCCTTAAAGCTCGATATCATAATATAACCGTAACCGTTTTGAAGCTCTGCATATTTAACGCTTTTGATGGGAATAAGATCTCTTTCAAGCTCAAAAACAAGGGGTTCTTTTTCATTTTTTCTCTGAACAGTAATTTCTACAGGTTCTCCAACAGGACCACGCATAAGCTTTACAGCTTCCCACAAACTCATGTCTTTTGTAGATTTATCATCTACACCTATTATAATATCACCCGTTTCTATGCCCGCCTCAAAAGCCGGAGTACCTTCAATAGGGGAAATAACAGTTATCCGTCCGTCTTCCTTTGTAATAACAATTCCGATTCCGCCGAACTCACCTTTTGTATCAACCTGAAGCTCCTTGAATGCTTCAGGCGGAAGATAAGCGGAATGAGGATCAAGGCTGTCAACCATTCCTTTTACAGCACTCTCAACAAGCTTGTGTGAATCTACATCTTCAACATAATTCTCCTGAATAAGGCTTAAAACATCTGAAAAAACCTCAAGCTCTTCATACGGAGTATTATTATCTTTTGCAGAAAGAGTCTGATAAAAGCCGGCTCCTGTCAGAAAAAATCCTGAGATAACCAAGGTGATAACCGCCAGCTTCCATGAATTTTTAATATAGCTCATTTATACTCCTTTTTATTTTTTTAACCATTTTGCAGGATTCAATGGATCTCCGTGATAACGTATCTCAAAATGAAGAACAGGCCCTGACATAGACCCTGTTTCGCCAAGGGTTGCTATAACCTCATCTTTTCTTACGCTGTCTCCTTTTTGCTTAAAGAACTCCTGCACATGGGCATAAACAGAATAATAACTATCCCCATGATTGATTATCATCATATTTCCGTAACCCTTAAACCACTCTGAAAAAACAACCTCTCCCGGAAAAACTGAGCGTACGGGTTCACCAATATCTGCTTCAATACCTATCCCGCTTGTATACGCATAACCTTTATTTTTACTTTTGGAACCAAAACCGGAAACAATGTTGCCTTTTACCGGGGTATTCAAAAGACCTTTATACGACTCAAAAGATCTTAATTTATTGGTTTTAAGTTGTTTTTCCTTTTCTCTGAGCTCTTTTAGTTTGTCATCAAGTTTTTCAGCAGCATTTTCCAAAGATTTTATAACAGAAAGCTTAAGTTTTTCTTTTTTCTCAATCTCATTTAGCAAAGCTTTCTTTTTTTCTTTCTCTTTTTCCTTAATTCTCAGATACTTGGAAATATTTTCCTGAAGTTCTTCAAGACGTACACTTTCATTTTCAAGGCTCTTTTTTAACTCTACATATTCTTTTCTATAGTAAGCATATTCCTCAATCAGTTTAAGATCTGATGTAACTATATTTTTCAGAGCTTTCTTCCTTTTAATAAAATCAACAACAGAATCTGCTGAAAACAAAAGGTTCACCTGTCCTACATTTGAAAGCTTATACAAAGAAACAATTCTTTTTTGTACAAAAGGTTCAAGCCTTTTTATTTCTTCTTCAACCTTTTGTATCCTTTTTTTTTCTTCTCTTATTTTTTTGTTAACATCGAAATAATCTTTTTTTACAGAATCAAGCTTTCTTTCAGCATTATTTACAGCTTTATCAATTTCATCAAGCCCTGAAAGAATATCTTCAGATTTTTTTTTATATTCTTCAAGCTCGCTTTTTTCTTTTTTTATTTTTCTTTCTATTACTTTTTTTCTCTCTTTAAAATCAGCTTTTTCAGCATCGCCGACAATTTCAATATAAATAGGCCTGTTTCTGAGGTAACCTGTTTTCCCGTTATAAACAGCCTTAACCCATCGCCCGTCTGTATCTCCGATTATTTCGGCTCTGTCACCTCTGGCAAGAACTGCCTCTATAGGGGAACCAAGTGATGAAGATTTTCTCATATTAAGCTTTGAACTTTTAACAACAGCAGTATAAGCATGCAAAGAGCCTGTTAAAAACAAAACAGCTGTTAAAGCAAGTATTATCGATTTTATGTATATTTTAAAAACTGCTTTATAGATATATAACATCCAAGCCATCCGACAATAGTAGAACAAAAAATTATAATCAATGCTGCCTGCCAGGACATAAATTTAATTTTTATCATAAAAGATGATAAATCCTGGTTCATATTCATTGAAAAAAGGGAAAAAAGTAAAAAAAGGATTAAAAGACCCCCTGTACCACCAACAGCACCGTGTAAAAGTCCCTGAATATAAAACGGAGACTTTATAAACCTGTTATCAGCTCCCACAAGCTGCATAATTTCAATTTCCTGCTTTCTTGAATATAGCGCAAGTCTTATTGTATTAGCCACAATAAATACAGTGACCATAAAAAATACAGCCCCCATACAAATAGCAGCCAGCCTTGAAAGAGAAATAACCTTTACAAATCTTCCTATCCATTCTTTACCGTATTCAACCTCAGATACAGACTGAAACTGTTCAATCTTTTTTACAAGAGCTTCTATAGTTTTGAGATCTTTTCTCTCTTTTTTCATAAAGACTTCAAATGAATCTGGAAGCGGATTGTTTCCAAGATTTTCGAATATGCTCTTTTGTCTGAACATATCCTCTTTCAGCTCTTTAAGACCTTTTTCAGCAGAAACAAATTCAACTTTCTCAACTTCGTCAAAATCAGCTATCTCGAGCCTGGTTCTGTTAAGTTCAGATCTTGATACATTATCTTCAATATATACAAGAAGTTTTATCCCTGATTTCCATCTGTCGAGAAGCTCACCTGCATTGGAGGCAAAAAGAACAAAAGTTCCCACAATAAGAATGGAAAGCATTATAGTAACAAGAGTTAAAGAATGTAAAAATCTGTTGTTTTTTATATCTTTTAACGATCTTTTAAAATTTGAAGAATTTATTATCATAGCACTTCTTCCACAAGTTTTCCCTTGTTAAGCTGAATAACCCTGCCTCTGTTGGATTTGATCAGTTCGCGACTATGAGTGGCGATTATGAGAGTTGTGCCTTTTTGATTAAACTCTCTTAAAAGGTCCATAATTATTACTGCAGACTCCGGATCAAGGCTTCCTGTGGGCTCATCAGCAAGAATAATATCAGGCTCGCCTATAACAGCTCTTGCAACAGCTGCTCTTTGCTGTTCTCCGCCTGAAAGACTTGGAGGATAAAGATCTTTTTTTTCTTCAATCCCAACTGTTCTTAGCACTTTTGAAACTTTTTTATCAATTAACTTTTTCTTTTCTCCCATAGCTTCAAGAACAAGAGAAACATTCTCAAACACAGTCATTGAAGGAATAAGCTTAAAATCCTGAAATATAATACCGAATTTTCTTCTCAGCTGATAAAGTTTGGAAGATTTCATCCTGGCAAGATTCAGCCCTCCGATAAGAAGCTGCCCTGCTGTTGCAGTCTCTGCCATATATAAAAGCTTTAAAAAAGTTGTCTTACCTGCGCCGCTGGGCCCTGTTATAAAAACCATTTCTCCTGAATAAATTTCAAGAGAAATATCCGAAAGGGCCGGCATTTTTTCGAAGCGCTTATAAATATTAAACATTCTTACTATTGCCGGAACCTCTGAAGGATTCAAATAATACCTCCCAATATATATTTGGTTTCGGGACAAAATCTTTTTTTAACCTGATTTAAAACTTAATCCAGTGTTTCATATTTTTAAGATTAATTTTTTTGAGAAAAATCTGCTTTTAAACCGGTTGCCCATTAAGTAAGTAATATTATCTTTTAAAATCGAAACTTAACAGCTTCAATATTCATACAAAACTGTATTTATAACGAAATCGATTTATTTTCAAGCCTGACAAAAAAATTACTCAATTTAAGTATTAATTACCATGTTTTTTAGAGTTGTCATAGCATTGTCTTTCTGGTACTCAGATTTATGCGGGAAGGGCTTTTTGTTTTTTTCGCCGGATCCCTGCTGAACACCCGAAAACGCTTCTTCCTTTTTCAGCAGGGATCTGTAAACAGTGATTTTTAAAACAGCAGGGAATAATGAAAAAAAAATTTATCGAATTATTAAAAAAACACTCTGTCAAATACTCAGATAAAGAAGAATTTATACTTGCTTCGGGTCAAAAAAGCAGATTTTATGTAAACTGCAAGCCTACTGTTCTAAGGCCTGAAGGACTTTATCTTGCAGGGAACCTTATAGTTAACGAAGTAAAAGATCTTAAACCCGATGCTGTGGGCGGTCTTACTTTTGGAGCTGATCCTGTTGCAGTTGCAGCATCCTTTGCTTCTTCATACACAGATTCTCCTTTTAAAGCTTTTTCCATAAGAAAAGAAAAAAAGGATCACGGAATAAGCAAATGGATTGAAGGTGACCTTAAAAAAAATGAAAAAGTTGTAATTATCGATGATGTCGCAACTACCGGCGGTTCAACAATTAAAGCTGTTGAAAGAGCCATTTCCGAGGGTCTTGACGTTATTGCAGCAGTAATTCTTGTAGACAGAGAAGAAGGCGGGCTGGAAAACATAAGAAAGCATGTTCCTCTGGTTAGAGCTATTATAAAAAAATCTGATCTTATATAGTTGCTATAGGAAAATTTCTGGTTTTGGGCTAAATACTGTTTAATATGAACTTATGCAAAATATAATCAGAAAGCCATGAATCAGTTTAAGCCGATTCTGATTTTTTCCTTATAAATCCTGCATACCACATAATCATAGCCCCTGTAAAAGCAGTAATTCCTGCGGCCAGAAAAAGAAGCCCGCCTCCGCAGATATCATAAAAATAACCGCTTAAAAGGTTTCCGGACATAAGCCCGAGACCGTAGGTAAGGGCATTGTTTACAGCCTGTCCCGTAGTTTTCTTTCCTTCCGGGGTAAGCTCGTCAATATATAAAACCGAAGCTATATGAAAAGCTGCATAAGTAAAGCAGTGAAGAAACTGTGAAACAAGAATAATTATTTTTGCCTGAAACAAAAAAAGTACAATCCATCTCATAGCTGCGGCAAGCATGGAAAAAACAAGCACCTGACGGGGTTTGAGCCTGCTGAAAATAAATCCAGACTTATACATTATAATAATTTCCGCAAAAATAGCTGCTGACCAGGCTATTCCTATAAAAGTATTGTCTATTCCGCTGTCTGAAAGATAAATTGAAAAAAAAGCATAATAAGGACTATGACTTCCAAGCATTAAAACAGATGCAAAAAGAAAAAGAAATGTTTCAGGTTTTTTAAGAAAAGAGATTTCAAACCCCTTATTCTTATCTTCCTGTACAGATTTATCAGGTATTTTCAATGAAAGGAAAAAATGGATAACAGATCCTGCAAAAATCATATAAACAATAACAAAAATACCTGTTTTATCCGAAAGATAGCCTGCTGTAAAAACAGATATAATAAATCCTACTGAACCCCATAGCCTTATTTTACCGTAATTTTTTTTATCTTTGCCAAGAATATCTACTGTAAAAGCTTCAAGAAATGAAATTATCGGCGCATGAAAAAGTGAATAAAAAAACATTACAAACATCATGAACCAGAAATCATCTGAAAAAAAGAACAGCCCCCACAAAAGAGAGGAAAAAAAATTCACAGAAATAAAAATTTTTTTCCTTACAGAAAACTTATCTGCAAAATACCCCCAGAAAAGAGGGAAAATTATTGTTGAAAAAGTTTTTACAGATGAAACAGCACCTACCTGAAAACTTGAAAAACCGATTTTATGACAGTACAGATTGAAATAAGGTAAAAAAACCCCTAATATTGAAAAATATATAAAATACTGAAAAGAGATATTTAATTTATTATTTTTCATAACACCTGATATCTATGTTAAAAGGTAAAAAAAATGACTTATCACCTTGAGCTTGTAAGCTCAAAAGAAAAACTGAGCATATCTGAAGATAAATGGCACAAAGCCCTTAATTTTGCAAAGGAGAACGGCTGGATTCCACAAGGAACAGTTCTCGATTTTGAGAAAGAACTTGATCTTTTGTGGAATGACAGCCATGACAGAATGTACAACCTCTGGATGGTTCTGACAAGTCACAATGCATGCTGCGAATGGAACGGCAGCTATACAGAAAAAGAAGACCAGACCGTACTTGACAATGACTCATATGAACTAATGTTATCACTTGAAATTTCGGATGAATTTGCAGATATTGCCGCTTTCATAAGCGGAGTATCTTTTAGAATTTTACGCTTATAACAAAGGAGAAAAACATGAAAATTAATATATCTATAGATATGACACCCGAAGAACTCAGAGAATCCCTCGGGCTTCCGGATCTTAATTCTTTTAATGAAAAGCTGATGACAAAAATGACTGAAAGAATGGAAAGCGGAAAATTCGACCCTGAATCTTTTTTCAAATCTATGGACCCCACCTCCAATCCTTTCGGAAAAATGTTTATGGACGCGGCTATGAAAAACATGAATATGATGAATAAAAAACCATCGTCAAAAAAATCAGGGGAGAATGAAAAGAAAGATTCATAAGCTTATTTTTAAAAAAAGAGCTTTATTTTATGCTTATATTTTTTCCCTGTTGCATATAGAAAAACACTGTTTTATAATATTAAAATAAAGAGTTTAAAAAATTATTTTTTTACGTTCAGGTTTTATCAGTAAACCCTGATTCTCCGGCTAAAAAACCTGAATTATCATATTCACTCGGAGAAAACCTTCCATTTTTTAACTTAATAATGAGGTGTACCATGTCAGCACACAAAGCCCTACCCGAAAATACTCCTCTGGAGCAAAGGTTTTTTTATGATGAAAAGCAGAATCGTTTTTATGTAAATTTTCAAAATCTCACAATCAATTCTTTAAACGATATATACAAAGTTGAGTTTTTGGTGGCTGAAAGTCTATCCCATCTAAACAGAAAAGTCTCAGCCATTGTAAACTATGAAAATTTTGATATTGCTGAAGAACTCCTTATACCATACTCCAGAATGGTAAACAGACTTATGGAGCATTTTTATGAAGGTGTTACAAGGTATACATCCTCGGATGATCTAAGACTCGATCTTGAAAAAGGCTTTAAAGGAGAAAATATAGCTCCAAATATTTTCGGATCTTCTGTTGAAGCTGAATCAGCTCTTGAAGATCTTACATAACCAAATGATTGTTCGTAAATTAGAATTTTTTGTTCATTTAAAGACAGATAAAAAGTTTAACCCCAAAAAAAGTATATTAAGGTTTAATTTTTGAATTTAACTTAAAAAAACCAGTTTCCGTTTTGCAACTAACTTAAGGAAATCGCCTAAAGGCGGTTTCTTTTTCCACGGAAAACCTCCTAAATTTAAAGTTCAGAACTAAAAACAGTTATATTGCCAACGGTACTGCCAGGATAAAATACTGCTCTTTATACTGAGCTTGAAAAGCTCTCGGTTTAAGTATAAATAATTATAATGTTAAGGCATATAAACTTTTATAAAAAAACCGGTTAAAATTTTTAATTGTCATGCAAAGATTCAAACTCTTATAAAATGGGATAAGATTTAAAATTTATGGAAAATAAAATTAAAATAGGTGCAGCAGTAATAGTTCTTATAATTCTGGCTGTAATAATAGCCGTTTTCATGAACAGACCCAAAGTCAGTCTTGAAAAAAATGACACCCAGACTGAGCTTAAAGGTATAACTTTTGAAGGCATCGGTGAAAATTCTGTTTTAAGCAGAAGTAAAAAGGATCACCTGAGAAACAAATTCGGCAATGATGTCACTGAATCATGGAGTCCGATATCTTTTAACTCTTTTCCGAAATCATTTCTTGCTACTCATTTCCCTGAAATTGAAAAACTTGCAAATATGCTTGACTCTGAACAGATAAGAAAAAAGTCAGGGGAAAATTCAATTAAAATCAAATACCCGTATGCTGATAAAAATTCTGATACTTTTCATGAAATCATTCTTATATTCTCCAACTATACAAAAGAGCCTCTTAAATTTCATCTTAAAGCATACAAACCCGAAGAATTATTAAAAAACCTTGAGGATAAATTTTCCAGCCCGCTTGAAATAAAGCATCAACAGGAAAAATATTTTATATGGGAAAAAGATAATTCATTTCTTGCCGCATCAGTCAAAAAAGACAGATTTGGCAAACCATACATTGACATAACAATATTCTACATAAAAAATCTCAACGGTTTTTTCTCGAAATTAACTCCTCCCGGCGAAAAAGGCCAGAATACTAATGAATTTTTTTAAAACTCTGTTTAAATTAATTCAGGTATAAATCCGTTTAATGTAACGGTGTTTGTCAAGGCAGATGAAAATTTTAACCGCAATAATACTGGAGTATTTTGAGGGTTAAATTTTGATTCTATTTTAAGAACTGGACAAAAAGGCAGTTTCCATTCAGCAACTAATGTAACCTTTACATTAAACTGCGCTCTTATTTTCAGATTTTTATGTTTTACCTTACAAATCAGCCCTTGCTAAATTTCTTTGACCCTCCTAAATTATTACAATTAAGTGATTGGTTAAAATTTTAAAGATTTGTATAAAGCGCAAAAAATAAAATTATACTTAAAAATCTGTACATTAAACTTTAAAATCTTTTTTAATAAAATTTCCACGGAGGTATTTTTTTATGAATAGCCATAGAGTTGTTGTAATAGGTGGTGTGGCATGCGGACCAAAAGCTGCCGCAAGAATCAAACGTATTAACCCTTCAGCCGAAGTCACTCTGATAGAAAAAGGAGAGCTTCTTTCATACTCAGGATGCGGTATGCCTTTTTATATTTCAGGAGAAGTTCATGATCACAACGAACTGATGCAGACACCTACAGGAGTTGCAAGAGACACTCATTTCTTCAAAGCTGTAAAAGATATTAATGTATTCAACCGCACAGTTGCAGAAAAAATAGACAGAGAAAACAAAAAGGTTAAAGCCCTTAAAATAGATACAGGAGAAGAAATTGAGTTTGAATACGATGATCTTGTTCTGGCTACAGGAAGTGAAACTGTAAAACCGCCCATCCCTGGTATAGATCTTAAGGGCGTAAATGTTTTAAGTACAATAGAAGATGCAAGAAAAATTAAAGAAAGAGTTTCAGCTTTTAAAGGAAAAAACGCAGTAATAATCGGCGGCGGTTTAATAGGTATAGAAGTTACCGAAGCATTTGTTAAGCAGGGTATGAATGTTACAATAATTGAAAAAGAAAAACAGCTTCTTAAAAACCTTACAGATCCTGAAATTTCAATACATGTAAGAAGAGAACTTGAAAGAAACGGCGTAAACCTTGCAACAGGCCAGACAGTAACATCTGTTGAAGGCGACGATACAGGGGAAGTTTCAGCTGTTATTACTGAAAAAGATAAATTCAGCGCTGATATTGTCCTTGTTTCAATAGGAGTTAAACCGAATGTAAAACTTGCTAAAGATGCAGGACTTAAAATCGGAGAAACAGGCGGTATTATAACTGATGAATACTTAAGAACCAATGATAAAAGTATTTATGCAGGCGGAGACTGTGCAGAAAATAAAAACAGACTTACAGGCGATGTTCTTTACACCCCTATGGGTTCTACTGCAAATAAACAGGGAAGAATTATAGGAGACAATATCTGCGGCAGAAATACTATTTTCCCTGGAGTTCTTGGAACAGCTATATGCAAGGTTTTTGATCTTACAATTGCAAGAACTGGACTTACTGAGCATGAGGTTAAAGAAAAAGGTCTTGATTATGTAACGGTTCTTACTCCTTCACCGGACAAACCCCATTTTCTTCCAGATTCAAAACTGATTATAATAAAACTTATTGCAGAAAAACCGAACGGAAAAATTCTCGGTTGTCAGGTTACAGGATACGGAGATGCTGCAAAAAGAATTGACACGGCAGTTTCAGCCATGAGCCACAATGCAACAGTATTTGACCTGGAAAACTACGACCTTGCTTATGCTCCTCCTTACTCCCCTGCAATGGACAATATAATAGTTGCTGCTAATATTGCTGAAAATAAACTTACAGGGACAGGAGCTTCATATTCACCAGCCGAGGTTAAAGAAAAACTTGATTCTCAGGAAGATTTTATATTCCTTGATGTAAGATCTCCGGGAGAATACGAGATTATGAGAATTGAAGACAAAAGAGTAAAACTTATTCCCCTTGGTAAACTAAGGGAAAAACTGCCTGAGCTTCAAAAAGACAAAGAAATAATTGCTTTTTGCAAAATTTCTCTTCGCGGTTATGAAGCCCAGAGAATTCTTGAAGGAGAAGGATTCAAAAAAGTTAAATATATGGACGGAGGAATTATATGCTGGCCGTATGAAAAATATGTTCAGGGATAGATCCGGGTTTCATTGTTAGATTTTTATTATTCTGTTATATTAATAGCAGTTGCAGGTATATAAACTCTGTAACTGCTATTATAATTCTACTGTTTTCACACCTTTTTACAAAAAATTTATACGGTCTGATTCATAAAAGTCTGCAGCAATTAAACATATATATGACAGTTTAAGGTGTAACTCTTTTTTTTCACAAAACTCTTTACTGAAATATAATTTTTTCAGCTATACAATAAACCAAATATCCGGAGGTTTTAATGAAGATCGTAATTATCGGCGGAGACGCCGCTGGAATGAGCGCTGCAAGCCAGATTAAAAGAAAGTATCCTGAAAATCAGGTAGTTGTTTATGAAGGTACACATGATGTCTCATACTCTGCCTGCTCCATGCCCTACAGCATTGCAGACCCGGATGACGATATAGAAAGACTAATAGTAAGAGCGCCTGAAGAATTCAGAAAAACCGGAGTAGAACTGCACCTGGGACACTGGGTTGGAAAAATCGACAGAAATGCAAAAAAAATATCAGGAAAAAATGAAGATCAGGAAAATTTTTCAGACAACTATGACAGACTTTTCATAGCAACCGGAAACAGACCTTTTATGCCTCCTGTTAAAGGTCTTGATTCATATGGAGTCCTCCCACTTAAATCTCTGGAACACGGTAGAAAAATTGATGAATATCTTGAAAAAAATACAGTAAAAAAAGCTGTTATTATAGGTATGGGATATATAGGACTTGAAATGGGCGAAGCTCTTCATTCAAGAAATATTGAAGTTACTATGTTTGAAGCAGGACCTGAATTAATTCCATGGCTTCACAAAGATCTCTCAGATCCTGTAAAACAAATTCTTAATGAAAAAAATATAAATTATCATACAAACACCTTTGTTACAGAAATTGAAAAAACAGAAAAAGGTCTTCTTGTAAAAACAAAAGAAAATAAATTTGAAACAGATATGGTAATAGCCTCAATGGGAGTTGTTCCAAACAGCGAAATAGCCGGAGATGCAGGTCTTGAGCTTGGGCCTTCAAAAGCTATAATTACAAATACTTTTATGCAGACAACAGACCCTGATATTTATGCTGCCGGAGACTGTGCATGCGCAAGGCATATACTAACAGGTAAATGTGTATGGATTCCCCTTGCACTTACTGCAAACAGAGGTGGAAAAACAGCAGCAAAAAATATTGTTGGAGAAAAGGATGAATTCCCCGGAATACTTGGAACAGCAGTATTCAAAGTATTCGATTATGAAATTGCAAGAACCGGATTTACACTTAAAGAAGCCCAGGATGCAGGTTTTGATGCTGTGGAAACTGTTATAAAATCGAGATCCAAAGCACACACATATCCAGGGTCTGAAAAGCTTTATTTAAATATAGTCGGAGATAAAAAAACCGGGAAACTTCTCGGCCTTTTTATAGTAGGAAAAGAAGGAGCAGCAAGAAGGATCAACACAGGAGCTGTTGCACTTCATGCAGGAATGAAAGTTCATGACCTTGCAGATGTAGACATGGCTTATGCTCCTCCATTCAGTCCCGTCTGGGACCCTGTTCTTATTGCAGCCTCTGCTCTTGATAAAAAAATGCAGTCTGAATAATTTATTGCTGAACGAAAAATTCAAGTTTTCGGCCAAATACTAATTAATTGTTATTTTTGATGATGCTGTTATTGTATTTTGGGTGTGCGGTGTAGAGACGCGATTTATCGCGTCTCCATAGAGTTAAGACGCGATAAAATCGCGTCTCTACTGAATTAGAGAGTCAGGCTGTTGATTTTGTCTATTCTTTGGATTACAGGTGGATGTGAATAGTTTAAAAAAACATAAAAAGGATGAGGAGTTAGATTTGAATAATTATCAGCTGAAAGCTTTTTCAGAGTATTTATAAAAAAACTTTTGTTTTCAGTTGTTTCAGCAGCATATTTATCAGCCTCAAACTCATTTCTCCTTGAAAGGCCCAGCATTGCAAGATTTATAAAAAAATCTGCGGGTGCATAAAGAAAACCAAAAAAAACAAGTCCTGCATAAACAGAAACATTTTCTAAATAAAAAGCTGAAAACAGTTTTTCATATGTAATAAACAAAGATAAAAGATAAAACATTATTCCTGCCTGAAGTACTGCAAGAACTGTTACAAAAATGATATGCTTTTTCTTGTAATGACCTGTTTCATGAGCAATTATTGATACTATTTCATCGGGTGAATGATTTTTTATTATTGTATCAAACAAAACAAGTCTTTTTGTTTTTCCAAATCCTGCAAAAAAAGCATTCGATTTTCCGCTTCTTTTTGAACCGTCCATAACCATAACATTTTGAACAGGAAAATTGTTTTCACGTGCATATTTTAAAACTTTTTCCTTAAGCTCCCCGTCTTCAAGGGGATAAAACTTGTTGAACAAAGGCATAATCCATACAGGAACAATTACCTGCATTATAAGCATAAAACCTGTAAACACAGCCCAGCATAACACCCATGCATAATCTCCTGCATATTCAAAAAAAGCAAGAACACCTGAAATAAGAGGAACTCCTATTATGCCCGACAATAAAAGCATTTTAAGCTTATCCTGAATATAAAGCCCGGGAGTTGTTTTATTAAACCCGAATCTTTGTTCAATCACAAATGTATCATAAATTGAAAAAGGGGTATCAAGCAGAGCTTTTGCAAATATAAGAACGCCTATATACAAAAGTCCTGACAAAACAGGATTAAGATCAAAACCTCTTACCCACATATCAAGATATCCAAATCCGCCTGAAAACCAAAAAATGAGAAATACTGCAAGATCAAAAGTCTCTTTTATTATTTCGGCCTTGGAGTTTAGTAATATGTATTCCTGAGATTTTCTGTACTCTGTTTTATCAAAACAATCTTCAAATCCGTAAGGAACATCTTTTTTAAAATTATTTATATTTAAATAAACAGAAATCAGATTTAATAAAAAATAAGTCAAGACCGCTGCAAGTATTATAATCTGAATAAAATTCATAACAATATCCCGGTTTTATTTTCTGTCAGTCCAGATTGAGAGTTTCATTTTAAAT
>Ga0136557_1001455_pt1 | contig 15216 bp, 9 predicted proteins | sample AntRauTorckE6832_FD_104796 | JGI IMG/M metagenome (GOLD analysis project Ga0136557, IMG submission 104796) | Saline lake microbial communities from Rauer Islands, Antarctica - Metagenome Torckler E6 #832 | ecosystem: Environmental > Aquatic > Non-marine Saline and Alkaline > Saline | place...
AGCCCAGCCGCTGCGATAGGTGTTCAGCAGGCTTATCAGATCTTTAGCAGGGTAACGTTTATAGCTGTTGTGGGTGCCGAGTACCTGCACATGGTTAAGGCGCAGACAGTGTTCAGCATTTCCTGCATCAAGAGCAGAGCAGTCATTGTCAGCGGCGGCAATAGCAGCAGGAGTCAGGGCTGACAGGAGCACCCCTGCCAGCAGGGCTGGCAAAACAGGTTTCATACGGCGTCCTCGATTAAATGTTTGACTATCGAGTGTGCGCTATCAAGACGACGTTTTTATGACAGCATCTGAAACAGAGTCATCATCCACCCGCGCGATCCTGATCCGGGCCCAGGCAAAAAACAGTGTCATCGCCGGACTGAGCAGACAGAAAAATGCCCACGGCGCATATGCCAGCGTTGCGACACCCAGCACACTGGCGTGATAGGCGCCGCAGGTATTCCATGGCACCAGCACCGACGTTACGGTGCCCGTGTCTTCCAGAGTCCGGCTCAAATTCTGCGGTGCCAGACCACGCTTGCGGTAGGCCTCGGTAAACATTCGACCCGGCACCACAATGGCCAGGTACTGATCCGATGCTGACACGTTGGTGACCAAACAGGTAGCGCCCGTGGCCGTCACCAGCCCCGCATCCGAATGCACCCGGCTGATAAGTGCCCGAGTGATTCGGGCCAGAAAGCCGCCGGCCTCCATCGCGCCGCCGAACACCATGGCTGACAGAATCAGCCAGATCGTGTTCAGCATTCCAGCCATCCCACCAGTACTTAACAATTCATCAAGCACCGGATCACCGGCGAGGATTGCCGTACTGCCATAAATCGCCTGCATCACGCTCTGGTACAAACTACCGGTGGATTCGGACAATTCAGCCAGCACCGGTTGCTGAAACAGCACGGCACAGATGACGCCGGCCAGCGCCCCCATAAACAGCGCAGGCAGCGCGGCCACTTTTTTTATGATCAGAAATATAACACCAAACGGCACCAGCAGTAGCAGGGGGGACACCCAGAACTTGTCGGCTATCAAAACCCGATATTGGTCGGTGTTATTGGTACTGGCGGCTTCCCCGCCCATGAACAACCCCAGAATGAAGTAGATGGACAGGGTGATGATGATGGAGGGCAGGGCGGTAAAACTGAGGTAGCGTATATGTGTGAACAGGTCGACGCCGCTGACGCCCGATGCCAGGTTAGTGGTATCGGACAACGGTGACATTTTATCGCCAAAGTAAGCTCCCGACACAATGGCGCCGGCCACCAGCCCGGGGTTGAGTCCCATGGCATAACCAATGCTCATCAAGGCGACACCCAGCGTTGCCGAGGTTGACCAGGAACTGCCAATGACCACGGCAGCGATCGCGGTAATCAAACAGGCACTGACAATAAAAAACGTCGGGCTGAATATCTGTAAACCATAATAAATCATCGCCGGCACAATGCCGCTGATCAGCCAGCTGCCGGTAAGCGCGCCCACCATCAACAGAATCAGGATGGCCGGGGTTGCGGCCTTGATATTGTCGATTATCTTGTCCTGAATAAACTGCCAGGATTCGCCGCGGTAAAGACCCAGCGCCGCCGCCAGCGCTGCGGCGATAATCAACGCGCTCTGATTGGCACCGCTGAGCGAGTCATCACCATAGACGGCAACGTTGTACCCCAGCAGGGCAAACAGCACAAGCAAGGGAATGACGGACAGAAACAAAGAGGGGCTGGTGCGAGACGCTGTCATCCGTCAATCTATCCTGTATGGGTGGTTTCACCAACTTTAACCGGTTATACGACAAAATCCCAGTCATCACGTCAAATATCCCGCAGCAACAGGTGGTTGAGCGTTAAAAGTCAGGCGCTGGCCGAAAACCAACAGCAGGGTTGCGACTGTACCTTGTCTGTGCGCCAGCACTGGCATATGCTGGCTGTGTAGAATTCTTAATCATGAAGGGAGATGCAATCCAAATGACAAATCACAAACGGTTATCGCAATGCACACGCCTGGGCGCACTGACGCTTGTTCTGGGTGGCGTCATGATGCCGGCGCAATCGGCGGTTGCGGCCGAAGCCGTGGACTACTCAGATGTCAGCAACTGGCTGTGCCGTCCCGGTAATCCGCGGGCTTGTGCGGTTGACATGAGTACAACCATTGTCAACGCAGACGCTACCATCCGACTGGAGCCCTGGTCGGACAATCCGTTCGCTCCGGTCGATTGCTTTTACGTTTATCCCACTGTGTCACAGGATGAAACTGCAAACAGCGACATGATTGCCGGTCCGGAAGAATACAACGTAGTGCGCAGCCAATTTGCCCGCATGGGCTCGCAGTGCCGGGCGTTTGCACCGTTATACCGGCAGGTGACCCTGACCGCGCTGCGTGCAAACATGACGGGTAACTCGACACTGTCGCCCGACCGTGAACTGGGTTATCAGGATGTAGTGAATGCGTGGAATTACTACCTCGAGAATGACAATGATGGCCGCGGCGTGGTGCTGATAGGGCACTCACAGGGTGCAGGTGTGCTGACCCAGTTGATTCTCAATGAAATTGAAGGCACCGATGTGCAGGATCAAATTGTCTCTGCCATGTTGTTGGGCACGACCATACAGGTCCCTGAAAATGATGTCGTTGGCGGCACGTTCAAGCACATGCCGTTATGCGAAAGCGGAGATCAGACGGGGTGCATCGTTACTTACGCTTCCTATCGTGACACCAATCCAGCGCCAGCAACTGCCTTGTTCGGACGCAATGGCAACGCCACTGTCAGTGCCTGCACCAACCCGGCCCAGCTTGCCAAGGGCAGCAATGAACTGGATGCCTACTTTACCAATGTAGCACCGGAAGGATTTTCGTCCAACAGTCCATCACCCTGGACAACGACCGGTGCGTATGTCACCACACCGTTTGTCAGCGTACCGGGACTGCTCACTGCCGAGTGCGTGAGTAATGATCAGTTCTCGTATCTGGAGATCACGGTCAATGCAGACCCTGACGACCCCCGCACCGACACCATCAGCGGCGATGTCATGAATCCCGATGGCAGCATCAATGAAGGCTGGGGTTTGCACCTGATTGATGTCAACGCAGCCATGGGTGATCTGGTTGAACTGGTCTCAAAGCAGGCGCATGCTTACCAGTGGCGCTGAATGTGAGCTGCTGATCGGACAAAAAAACGGGAGCCTGAGGCTCCCGTTTTTTGTACTCTTGTTGCACCATTTTTGCTGTTTTCACATCTTCCGCAGCACGGTTTTTTGTGCTGCACTCTGTATTACTGCTCCGTCAATTCCAGCGTGTTAAGCGCAGCCCGCACATGGGATGAGTCATGTGCGGCGGTCATGGGATGGCCCAGCAATTCGGCCATGTCCACCAGTACGCGACCACTTTCCAGCAACACCGGATCGTCTTCTTCGCGCTCCTCGTCAGCCTGCGCTTCCTCGTCCAGCACCGCCACGTCTTCGTTCTCGTTCTCGTTTTCGCTGTCGTTCAACGACGCTTCATTGCGCCACACTTCCAGCGGCAACCCTTTGGCCTGCAGTCTTGCGTTGTTGGCATCAAACGCTTCTCGACGATCTGTGTCACGTTGTGCCTTAAGTATTTCCCGGTTCAGCGGAATCGTTTTACGCTCACGTGCCTCAATAATACGCTCTACCGTGCCTTCCAGATAAATGAAGTCCGGATTTGTCTCCGCCCGTTGCGCGTGCCGCGCCTGCAATTCAGGAATGATCTGACGCAGCGGATGGTAGGATCTGTACTCGACAGGTCGAACGGTATCCCAGGGCAGAGCGCCTTCCAGGTTATCTTCACCCATGCTCTCTATGGCTTGGTATCGGTCCGGGAAATTGATATCAGGCAACACGCCACGGTGTTGTGTACTCGCACCTGATATACGATAGAACTTGGAGCGGGTCAGCTTGACCTGACCGAAATCCATCGGGATGATCTCCTGCACCGTGCCTTTGCCAAAGGTCTGGCCACCGAGCACAACACCACGCTGGTAATCCTGAATGGCACCGGCAAAAATTTCCGAGGCCGATGCACTGGCGCGATTCACCAGCACTGCCAGCGGACCGTCGTAGACCACTTCCGGATCTGCATCACCGTAGGAGCGGACAAAACCATTGCGCTGGCCCGAGTATCGGATCTGTACCGTTGGCCCCGATTCAATGAACAGGCCGACCAGCTCATTGGCTTCATTAAGCGAGCCGCCACCGTTGTAGCGCAGGTCAACCACCACCGCCTCGACATCATCCTGCTTCAACTCTTCCAACAGGGCGCGAACGTCCCGCGCAGAGCTTCTGTAGTCGGTCAAGCCCGCTGATGCCGCTTCAAAATCAAAATAAAACGAAGGCAGGGTGATCACGCCAATACGGTAGTTATCATCATTGATATCAACGTCCAGTACCTCGCTGCGGGCAAACTGCTCCGACAACTCAACGGTATCCCGGGTGATGACAATTTCGCGAGCACCGACTTCACTGGTTACTTCGGCCGGCAACACATTGAGGCGCACCATTGTACCTTTCTCACCGCGAATCTGATCGACAACATCATCCAGGCGCAACCCGATTACATCCTGCATTTCGCCATCGTCGCCCTGGGCAATGCCAATGATGCGATCACCTGCCTTCAACTCGCCAGCTTGCTCGGCCGGTCCGCCTTTGATGAGTTCGGCAACTTTGGTGTACTCATCTTCAGAGGTCAACTGTGCGCCGATCCCCTGCAGCGAGCCACGCAGTCCCATGTTGAAGTTTTCCGAATCACGTGGGGAGAAATAACTGGTGTGCGGATCAACACTGCGGGCGACAGTTGCCATAAACGCCTGATAAACATCGCGCTCGTTGGTTTTGGCGACCTGAGTCAACTGATTGCGGAAACGCTTGCTCAGGCGCTCTTTGATTTTGTCCATCTCCATGCCGGTCAGTGACAGGCTCAGCGTGCTGTTCTTGATGCGCTTGCGCCAAAGATTATCAAGTTCATCGGAGGAGGCCGCCCAGGGGGCGTCGTCCCGATCAATGATCAGTTCTTCATCGAGCGTAAAGTCAAGCGAATCAAGCTCATTCTCGACAAACTCGACGGTCCAGACCAGACGCTCCAGAACGCGTCGATGATAGAGATTGTAGACCTCATACGCAGGTTGGAGGTCACCGTTTTTCAGGCTGTCATCCAGCGAATCGCGCAGACCGGCGATGCTGTCGATGTCGTATTGCGTCAGATATAGCCGCGAGCCATCAAGAGCATCTATATAATTATCAAATATATCCGCCGAAAAGTTATTGTCGAACGTCACCGGCGAATAATGTTTGGTTTCCAGCTCACGCAACAGCTCTATCGCGGTGCGGCCATAAATCGGTATCGGCGACATCGGTTCATACAGGCTGTCAACATCGAGAACAGCGGGCAGATCTTCCTCGCTGGCGGAGGCACCTGTTACATCCTGCGCAACCACCGGGCCCGCCGCCACCCAGCCCAGCAGCAGGCAAAGGGCAATGGCCACACCCTGTTTGCACGGGATGTCCGGCAAAAATTTCGCCAGCAGCTGATGGCCAGTTGCCGGTTTGAACTCATAAGTCGCAGTATTCAACGTCATACCTCGCACGATTTAATGCCTGAATTTCAGATCCTTGATATTACGATTAGACGTACTATGTCAAGGTCACCACAGAATTTATCAGTTAAACGCTTCTTTAACTGTGTTATTTAGTGACACGCTTGCTGCGGGCGCTGGCATGGCGCTCTGCGCGCTCCACGTCGATGTAGCGATCGGTGATCGCACTGGAACCGTGGCCGGCGTCATCGCGCACATGTTCTCGCGGCCTGTGTTTCACGTCTTCGGAGATGCCGGTGTGCCGCAGCCAGTGCACGGTGGCAGTTGCCAGCCGGTCAGCCTCCTCAATAGACCCTTCAGTGCGCAGCTTTACTTCAGCCTGATTGAAACATTTTTGCACGATACTGCGAATCTGTCGGGTGCTGGTAATACCTCCTTTGCCGCGTGTCTTGTGGATCAAAGGTGCGGCTTCTCCAGGGGATGGCATGACTGACAGCCCGCGCGACTCGCGATAGCGGCGCAAGGCCACCAGCATAGCGTCGCTGACCGAGACTTCACGTTCCTTGTTGCCTTTGCCCACCGTCAGAAACCACCAGTTACCTTCCAGGTCGCGCTGGAAGTGCCCCATTTGTGGAATCCAGCGCTCTGTTTCCACCAGTTCCGAGATCCTCAGGTACATGGCGAACAGGGCGGTCATGATAAACAGCGTGCGTTCATGCGTATCCGGGTCCTTACCGGCCATTTCCTCCGCGCTCTCTATCACCACATCCCATTGGATCTGTGACAGTCGGCGAATCTTGTCCTGCCCCTGGCGCTTGCGCAGAAACTTGCCTTTCTGCCGAATACGCGCCACTGGATTGGCTGGCAGCTGGTTCTCCTGCACCAGGTAATTGAAGAAGCTGCTCAGTACCGCAAACATGGCCTGTAGCGCGGACTGGGAAAGCGAGTAGGCTTGCCCGGCCGGCGTTTGATACGGTCGCCAGTCCGGGTTGGCAAGACGCTCGCCCTGACGTTCAATAAAGCGCGGCACCTGCTTTTGGCCAACCCAGGTGTCCGGAGGCTGGCGGGAAAACTCGACATATGACTCAATGTGCTCACGCTGAATCTCGCGCAACGACAAACCTGCCATCAACCACGCCCACTGAAGAAAATGCTCCAGCTCACGACGGTACGCGGTGAACGTATCCGGGCTGCCCCGGTAGCTGTAAAGAAATTCACAGGCGTGCCGGTAGTCATCAACGGCACTATTTGGCAACGGCTTTTTGCACGATGCCAGCATAGCGCTGCTGATAACGGGCGGCTCCCGCCAGGGGTTGGGCATACTGCCCAGGGTGTCGAAAAGAGGATGTGGTGACTTCATGGTTTGCTATTTTCGCTGTTATTGGCAATCGATGATAGTTATGCTTGTGGTTAACACCAAATAAATCACACTCACAAGATATCGACTATGCAAGGGCTGCTACCGATGCAAGAGCTGCTGCAGGAGGGATTTCAACAAGTTGTATCGACCTTGCAAAACCCGGAGTACTGGTGGCAGTTCCTGGTGTTGGCGGCCGCGGTTACCCTGTCGGCACTGATCAATGTCCGCATGCAGGCGGTACTGGAGTTGAGCAACACCCAGAGTTCCGGCTTCAAACATATCGCGGTGCGCGCTGCCCAGCGTATTCTATGGCCGCTGACCGCACTGATGTTCATCTTGCTGGCTATCGGCATTCTCGGAAATTATGAACTGCCAACCGCCATACTGGAGGTGATTGCGCCGATTCTGACGGCGCTGGCGTTAATCCGGCTGTGTGTTTACATGTTGCGCAAGTCGTTCGCGCTAAATCCCATTCTGCGCTCCTCAGAAAACCTGCTGGTGTTGCTGGTCTGGTCCGTCGTCATCATGCATCTACTGGGCTGGCTGCCCGCAGTATTGGCCATGCTCGACAACATGGCCCTGACGATCGGAGAGACACGCGTCACCGTGTTGTCGAGCTTCCAATTGCTGTTCATCGTAGCCTTTGCTTTCATACTCGCGGTCTGGATTGCAGAAATCATCAATCGCCAGGTAGCCCGCGTGCCCGGGATCTCCCCCAGCATGCGAGTGGGCGTCAGCAAATTCAGTCGTTTTTTGTTATTGACGCTGGCGTTCCTGTTGGCACTGAACGCCGTTGGTATCAATCTGAGCTCGTTGGCCATATTCGGCGGCGCCCTCGGCGTTGGCATAGGGTTCGGTTTGCAACAGATCGCCTCCAATTTCATCAGCGGATTCATTCTGGTGCTCGACCGTTCCATTAAACCCGGCGATGTCATCACTGTTGGCACCAAATTTGGCTGGGTGCAGGAGCTCAACGCCCGCTACATCGTGGTGCGCAACCGGGAAGGTGTGGATACCCTGATCCCGAATGAAAACCTGATTACCTCTGAGGTCATCAACTGGAGCTATGCCGACCCCAATGTGCGGGTAACCGTGCCGGTACAGATCAGTTATGAGAATGACCCCGAGGAAGCCATGCAAATCATGCTGGATTGTGCCTTTGCCTCACCCAGAGTGCTGAAAGACCCGCCACCGTCCGTGCGTCTGACTGAGTTTGCGGATAGCGGCATCGCCATTGAGGTCAGGGTGTGGATAGCAGATCCGGTTAACGGGTTCATGCCGGTGCGCTCGGATATCAATGTGGCGATCTGGCGCGCCTTCAAGAAAGCCGGCATCACTATTCCTTATCCACAACAGGACGTGCATATAAAATCCATGCCCCGGCCTCAGCAAGCCCCATCGGCCGACAACCAGCCTGTTGATGATACATCTGCCGACGATTCAGGCGGCGGCCAGGTAACAACAAAGTCGTGACAAAGTAACCAGGGTAAACCTGGATTGCGCCGCAACACATCACCTGTAGACCCGTAAAGCCGTCCATCGCGACACCGCTCAACGCATCAGGCATCACTCCCGCGGTTGCCGCCACCATAAGTCAGAATGTTGCTTTAAGTAACATTATTTGTTAGGATCGCACCAATCACTGTACCAACTGGACGGTAAAGTTATGGCGCAACTCAAATCCACCTCGAAAGACAACATTCTCGACGCCGCTCAGCGCGTCGCCGAGCGCGACGGGGCCGGTAATCTGACCCTGGACAAGGTCGCCTGCGAATGCGGGCTGAGCAAAGGCGGATTGTTATACAACTACCCAAACAAGGAGGCACTGCTCAAAAGCATGCTCGACCGACTGATTGATCAGCATAAAAGCATTGCCGATACCGAAGAAAAAGCAATGGCGGGGGAACCCAATGCGAATCTGCGCGCGACGCTGCGCGCCGTGGCCGGGCATCAAATGGTTGATCCGGGCATTTACATGTGCATTTTGACAGCCGCTGCGCAAAACCCGAAACTTTTGGCACCCGTGCGGGCAGCGTTTCAGGAAAGTTATGACCGCATCAGCGCCGAATGCACCGACCCCGATATGGGGCTTTTGCTGTGGGCAGCCGCTGACGGCATTCTGTTCCATCACATCCTGGGTATCGCGCCTTATCCAAAAAGCGAAAAAACCAGGCTTTTTCAAAAACTTCTTCAACTATCCGAGGAAATGTCATGAACCGCTCATCAGGGCCACCGATGGCCCGTGTCACATTGTTGTTGAGTATGTTTTTTGTCCTGCAGACATGTCAGGAAAGCACCGCAGAGCAGGATATCGAGCAGGAAATGCGTACAGTCCGGCTGGAAACGGTCGGGCAGGACAGGGCAGAGGGCGTCCGTCGATTTGTTGGCATCGTTGATGCCCTGAGTACAGTTGATCTGGCGTTTCAGGTGGGCGGTCGAATAACGCATATGCCCGTGCAGCAGGGTGCCATTGTGCCCCGTGGCGGATTGATCGCAGAACTTGACGGCACTGACTATACACTTGCCGCCCGTGAAGCGAGGGTTGCGCTGGAGCTGAGCACACTGGATTATGAGCGTAACCGAAAAATGCTGGACAGCGGGGCGATCCCGCGCGCTGTTTATGATCGTGCTGCGTCAGACCTGGAATTGCACGAACTGGCGCTCAGCATAGCGCAACGAAACCTTGCCTACACCCGCATCGAGGCACCTTTCGATGCCCTGGTAACGCGCCGTATTGTAGACTCGTTTACGCAAGTGCAAGCGGGTACCGCGGTGGTCCGGGTGCAGGATGTAACAGAGCTGCGCATCCACATTTCTGTGCCTGAAAGTCTGATGGCGATGCTGCAAACACCCGAGCGCTTTACTGTCACTGCCGGCATATCTGCTTACCCCGGGCGCCTGTTTGAGCTTAGCTATCGCGAACATGCGACCGAAGCCGACCCCGTCAGCCAGACTTATCAGGTCAGTTTCGGCCTGCCGCGTCAGGAAGGAATCAACATTTTGCCCGACATGACAGCGACGGTCTCAGTGCAGTCCAGTGACCGCTTTCTGGCGCCGCGCATCGATGTGCCCGCCGGCGCGCTGGACACAGCCGACAACGGCAGCTTCAGGGTCTGGGTATTCAACGCAAATGAGGCCACGGTCAGCGCGCGAGCGGTAACCGTGGGCGCGCTGGGCAGCAGCCGGGTTGTTATCAACGAGGGCTTGCAGTCAGGCGAGCAGGTCGTCACCGCCGGTGTCCATTTGCTGCATGACGGCATGACAGTAACACCGTATAAAAGCGCCCGCTGAGGAATAACAAAATGGATTTTGCGCGTTTTGCAATAGATCGGCCGGTGAACACCTGGCTGTTCATTCTGATTCTGTTGCTGGGCGGCATCTGGGGTATTTTGACCCTGGGTCGCCTGGAGGACCCCTCTTTTACGCTCAAGCAGGCGGTTGTGGTGACGCCTTATCCTGGCGCTACGGCACAAGAGGTCGAGCTTGAGGTGACCGAGCACCTGGAGTCAGCCATCCAGCAATTATCCCAGCTCAAGCGCATCAGGTCCAAATCGGTACCCGGACGCTCGGAAATTACTGTCGAAATCCAGGACACCTATGATGGTGAAGAGATCGCGCAGGTCTGGGACGAGTTGCGCCGCAAAGTGGGTGACTTCCAGCGAAACCTTCCTGATGGCGCTGGTCCGTCGTTGGTCAATGATGATTTCGCCGATGTGTTTGGTATTTTTTATGCTGTCACCGCCGAAGCTTTCGATGACAATGAAATTCGTGACATCGCCTCGTTTCTGAGGCGCGAACTGCTGACTGTCGACGGTGTCGCCAAAGTAGAAACCCGCGGTCTGCCGGAAGAGGCGATATACGTTGAACTTCCCAATGACCGGCTGATCAGCACCGGCCTGCCATTGTCGCAGATAATCAACAGCATCCAGACAGAGAACACCGTGCAGAGCGCTGGCGCAGCGCGCGTGGCTGATCTGAGTGTGCGGATCAGCTCACAGCCCGGGCTGGACAGCGTGAGCAATATTGAATCACTCAGGATAGGCAGACCGGGCAGCACCGATCAAATCAGCCTGATTGACGTAGCCACGGTCTCACGACAAACCGAAGAAATCCCCGATCAACTGATTCGTCACAATGGGCAGAGCGCTTTTACGCTCGCCATTGCCGGGGTCGCAACTGAAAATATTGTTGAAGTCGGCCAGGGGGTTGATAGCGCACTCGAGGCTATGGCTGATCGTATTCCCCTGGGTGTTGAACTCCACACCATCTACGCTCAGCACGAGGTCGTAGACGAAGCGGTTGCCAGCTTTATCGTCAACCTGACGTTATCAGTGGCCATTGTTGTGGGTGTCTTGTGTCTTTTCATGGGTTGGCGCGTTGGCCTTGTGGTCGGTTTGACCCTGTTCCTGACGGTGATGGGCACCATGTTCATGATGCGGGTGTTTGCCATTGAAATGGAACGTATTTCACTTGGTGCGCTGATCATTGCGATGGGCATGCTGGTCGACAATGCCATTGTTATCACCGAAGGTATGCTGATAAACATGCAGCGCGGCATGCAGGCACACAAAGCCGCCAGTGATGCTGCCGCACGCACACAGTGGCCTTTGCTCGGTGCTACCTTGATCGGTATTATGGCGTTCTCCGGTATCGGCTTGTCGCCCGACACCTCGGGTGAGTTCCTGTTCTCATTGTTTGCCGTTATTGGCATATCACTGTCATTGAGCTGGATACTGGCGGTCACCGTGACGCCGTTGTTCGGTAAATATCTGCTGAAAGTAAAACAGGCCTCCGCCGACAACGATCCTTATCGGGGGGTGTTTTATGCGCTTTATCGCAAGACCCTGCAGACCAGCCTGAACTGGCGGCGCCTGAGCATCGGCCTGCTGGTGTTAATAACTGCCAGCAGCTTCTGGGCCTTTGGATTCGTTAAACAGGCGTTTTTTCCAGACTCCAACACGCCGATTTTTTTTGTTGATTATCGCTTGCCGCAAGGCAGCGACATACGTGCTACGGCCCGCGATCTGGCAGAAATCGACCAGCTGGTATTATCGAAACCTGGTGTCGATGCGGTTTCCACATTCATAGGGCAGGGCGCAAGCCGCTTCATGCTGACCTACGAGCCTCAGCAACCGAATCCGGCCTACGGTCAATTGATCATCCGCACCGCAGATCGTTTTCTGATTGACGGTCTTGCACAAGAATTGCGGCAGGAACTGGGCGCGGCCTATCCAGCAGCCGAGATCCAGACCAGACGGCTGGTTTTCGGGCCAGGATCCGGTGCCAAGATCGAAGCACGCTTCAGCGGTGCCGACCCGGAAATATTGCGTGCCCTGGCCAGCGAGGCGATGCTGATATTTAACGCCGAGCCTGGTTTGATAGATATCCGTCAAAACTGGCGACAGCGCGAGCTTGTCATCGCACCCCAGTTCAACGAGGAACGTGCCCGGGTTGCCGGCATTGGCCGCCCGGACCTGGCACAAACACTGGAGTTCGCCACCACCGGCATTCGGGTGGGCACCTATCGGGAGGCTGACGAACGCATCCCGATTATTATCCGACCGCCGGCTGAAGAACGATTGCGCGTAGAGCGACTGCAGGAACGGCTGGTCTGGAGTTCCGGTGACCAACAATACGTGCCCATAACCCAGGTGATCGACGGTTTTGACACACGCGCCGAAGAAACCCTGATCATGCGCCGCGACCGAACGCGTACCTTGACAGTACAAGCCGAACCCGCACGTGGTTTAACCGCCGATGAAGCCTTGCGCAGGATTCGCGCTGACACTGAGGCGATGCGTTTGCCTCCCGGATACAACCTGGAGTGGGGAGGGGAGCTGGAAGCCTCTGGCGAAGCACAGGCTTCTCTGGGTGCCCAGTTGCCGCTGAGCTTTATGATCATGCTGGTGATTTCGGTGCTGATTTTCGGCAAAGTACGACAACCCCTGATAATCTGGCTGGTGGTGCCGATGTCCTTGTGTGGTGTTGTTATCGGTCTGTTAGGCAGCGGCCTGCCGTTCACGTTCACCGCCTTGCTCGGCGTCCTCAGTCTGTCTGGCATGCTGATGAAAAATGCCATTGTGCTGGTGGATGAAATTGACCTGCAGATAGACGAGGGCAAGCTGCCATACACGGCTGTCCTTGATGCCAGCGTGAGCCGTTTGCGACCTGTGTTTCTGGCGTCTGCTACCACCATTCTGGGCATGATCCCGTTGCTGGCCGATGCGTTCTTCGCCAGCATGTCAGTCACCATCATGGCAGGACTGGCCTTCGCCTCGGTGTTGACGCTGATTGCGGTACCGGTGCTTTATGCGGTATTTTTCCGCATCCAGCCCGACGGGCCTGGCGTAGGAACTTCCGTGGCGTAAAAAAACCCATGGTTAGTGCCCGCTCAGGGCAAATGCCAATAACATAATATACTTCATAAAAAGAGTTCAAGACTATGTTTAAAAATAATATTGCTATTATTTTGTCCCTGTTAATGTCAAGCCCGTTGTGGGCCGCAGAAGCCGCGCCTGATAATGCAACGCTCGCCGGCGTGATCAATTTTCGCCAGTACAGCGACACCTTTGCCAGCGCCGGACAGCCGACAATAGAGCAGTTCTCGGCAATCCGGGATGCCGGCTACCAGCGTGTCATTTACATAGCATTTACCAATAATCAAAATGCGATTGCCAACGCTGATCAGGTTGTCAAAGGTTTAGGCATGGACTATATCCAGATACCGGTGGACTGGAATAACCCGACCAAACGTGACTTTTACGCCTTCGCTGACACGATGCAGCGCGAGTCAGACATGAAGACCCTGCTGCACTGTCAGGTCAACGCACGCGCCACCGCGTTCAGCTTTCTGTATCGGGTAATTTATGACGACGTCAGCGTTGCCGACGCCAAAGCCGATATGAACAGTGTCTGGCAGCCCAATGAAACCTGGCGCGACCTGATCTTTGCCGTGCTGGCGGAAAACGACATTTCGCCGGTGTGTGAAGGCTGCGACTGGACACCGTCAACGGCAGGCAATTAAATACATCTGTCACAATCCTGGGTTACCCTGTAGCTCCAATTGTTGCTGAGTATGCCATGCAATTTTTACGCGCTGCCCTTCAGACTGTCACCCGCGCCATCATCCCGGCCATCTTGCTTGCCAGCCAGCTGGTTTGCACTGCCCATGCGGACGATAACACGACCACGCTGATCGTCAGCGGCGAATTGACCGGTAACGATCACGAAAGCTACATAGAAGTGCCGTTCGAGGTGCCTCCGGGCATTACCCGAATCACGGTCAGTGTTGACTACGAGCGTGAAAACCGCACCGTGGTCGACCTGGGCCTGTTTGATCCGGAACGTTTTCGCGGCTGGAGCGGGGGCAGCAAAACCAATTTCACCATCGCCGAGAGTGACGCCACACCGTCGTATTTGCCAGGGCCGATAACGCCCGGCATGTGGACACTGGTGCTGGGCGTGCCCAATATCCGCGACAATTCTGTGGCGCAGTACCGCGCCGAAATACTGTTGGAATCTGGCATTGGCGCCGCCACACGTCCATTTGCCGATGCCGGGTTGGACAATACACCCGGCTGGTACCGTGGCGAGCTGCACGCACACACCGGGCACAGTGACGGCAGCTGCCAGTCGCAAAGCGGCGCATCGGTGCCATGTCCGGTGTATCGCAGTGTTGAGGCCGCAGCGGCCCTGGGTTTGGATTTTCTTGCCATTACCGAGCACAACGCCACATCGCATCATCAGTCATTGCGAGAACTACAGATCGCATTCGACAAAATGGTGCTGATCAGCGGACGTGAAATCACAACATTTTTTGGACACGCCAATATATTTGGCACCACCGCTTTCATTGATTTCCGGGCAGCACGCGATGAGATGAATTCGGTGTTGAGCGCGATCGGCGACAGCGGGGCGCTGGTGTCCCTGAACCATCCGGGTTTGCCCTCAGGGGAGGCGTGCATGGGCTGCGGCTGGGTGGCTGACACCGATTATTCGCTCGTGCATGCGGTCGAGATCGTCAATGGCAGTGTCATCGACAGCAGCAACGGCCAGATCTATGGCCCGTTGTCGGGCATTCCATTGTGGGAAAACCTTCTCAACCAGGGTTATCGAATAACCGGCGTTGCCGGCACTGACAATCACAATGCTGATCTCAATGAGGCCAGCAATCGTCGTTCAGCGCTGGGACAGATCACGACAGTGATAGATTCGGCGTCGTTGAGTCAACCCGATCTGCTTGAAGGCATCAAGCTGGGCAGGGTTTTTATTGACCTGGACGCCAGCAGTGATCGGGTGCTGGATATGCAAGCCACAT
>Ga0136557_1001456_pt1 | contig 15204 bp, 14 predicted proteins | sample AntRauTorckE6832_FD_104796 | JGI IMG/M metagenome (GOLD analysis project Ga0136557, IMG submission 104796) | Saline lake microbial communities from Rauer Islands, Antarctica - Metagenome Torckler E6 #832 | ecosystem: Environmental > Aquatic > Non-marine Saline and Alkaline > Saline | place...
AGGCCCGCCCAAGGTGCCTTTGCCGCCGGAAATCACCATGATGACCATGGTGACGGTATAAATGAACAGAAACACATCCGGATCTATGATGCGCACTGTGTGGGCGTAGAGCCCCCCGGCCGCTCCTGCAATCGCTGCGGAAATGACCGTCGCCATCGCCAGAAAATAGATCACTGGGATACCCACCGATGTTGCCAGTGTTTCGTTCTCCCGCAGGGCGATCATCGCCCGACCGTGACGGGAGTTAACCAACATGGCCACCAGCAGATACGCCAGAATTCCAACCACCAGGACCAGCCAGTAAATTGCAGCTTTGGAGGTTAAATTAAGCACGCCCTCCCCCGGACTCCACAGAGTAAGAGGGGGAATGGACATCATCCCCATTGGTCCCTCAGTCAGGTCGGTCCAGTTCAGGGAAATCATGCCCATAACCTGGGCAAAGCTGATGGTGATAACCACAAAGTAGGCTCCCCGTACTTTGAAGGCGAGCTTGCCGAGCAGCCAACCAAAAAAGCCAGTGACGACAATACCGGTGGCGAATGCCAACCAGACCGGTTTGGGATCGACCTGCCAGCTAACACCGAAACCGATATATACATCGAAACCCAACGACATCAATGCACTGGTATAGGCGCCAATACCAAAAAAAGCAGCATGGCCAAGAGAAAGTTGACCGGTGTAGCCCAAAAGCAGGTTCAGGCTTATTGCGGCAATGATCATGATGCCTGCAGAGCCCATCACGGAGAGAATATACGGGTCTGGCCAGATGAGCGGGAACGCACCCAGAAAAATCACGAAGATGAAAAAAAGAGTCCAGTTCATATCAGCCCACCCTTTCCTTGGCAGCGAAAAGCCCCTGAGGCCGGAACAACATGACAAGAATGATGACCACAAATCCAAACGCATCACGGTAGGCGCTCGAGATGTAGCTGGCTCCGAATTCTTCAAGAAAGGCCAACAAGAAACCGCCCAGCGCCGCCCCGCCCAGATTCCCAAGCCCGCCAAGAATCACGATCGCGAATGCCTTGAGGCTTGCCAGGTCCCCCATCAGGGGCGTCGCGACGAACATGGGTGCCAGCAGGGCGCCAGCGACGGCCGCCATAGCCGAGCCCAGTGCAAATGTCAGGGTATAGATACTTTTAACGTTCACGCCGACGATCCGGGCGGCATCCTGATCCTGAAAGGTGGCACGGATGGCAAGGCCAAAACGGGTACGCTCAATGGCGAGGTAAAAAATGATCAGCAGAATGACCGCGGTAATGAATACGAACAGGCGGGTCGGAGAAATATAAAGGCCCGCGAAGGAAATTGGATCCTGTGAGAAGGGTGTGGGAATAATTTTGGCCACACCACCCCAGGCCATCAGTTCCAGGTTCTGCATGATGATCATGATTCCGATCATGATGAGCATCACTTCGTCTATGTTTTTTAGATCTTTGCGTCTTAGAAGAACGAATTCAATTAACCCGCCAACCAGTAGCCCTATGACCGCAGCCACAATAATGGAACTGAAAAAGTCCAGGTTAAGCAGCGCCACCATGCCATAGGCAACATAAGCCCCAAGGGTATAGAGTTCACCATGCGCAAAATTGACCACGCGCATAATGCCGAAAATGATCGTCAGGCCAATGCCCAAAAGCGCGTAGGTCGAGCCCAGCACCAAAGCATTAATGACGTGTTGAAAGATCTCGTCCACTTGCCTTCTCCCGGGATAGGGTTTGGATTGGTTTGTGACCCGGCGGAGATCAGATGATGTCCGCCGGATTCTCAGTTACTGGGCAGAGACCTCGCCATCCGCAAGCTGGACCACGTAGACATTGGGCTCATTCTGGCCACTTTCCTTACCTTCCGGGCCATCCTTGAAAAACGCGATATCACCATTAACGCCATTGAGCTTCACATCCCACAGAGCCTTTCGAATAGCATCTGAGTCGGTTGAGCCAGCGCCTTTAATCGCTGCAGCAATGGTCATGATGCCGTCATAGCCACGGAAGCCCTCGCTGAGACCGGGGAAGGAGTAACCAGCTTCATTCCAGGCATCCACGAACTTGGTAGCGACATCTGGATACACTGCGCTTTCAGGCGTCCAGGGCGAGAAGAACAACAGATGGGTGCTGGTGTATCCCTTGGGGGCCGGTGATGCCAGCAATGGCTCAGGGAAAGAACCACCCGTGGTCACTATTCGCTGCGTTAACTGTTGGTCCGCCGCCTGACGGATACCGAGTGTCAGCTGCTCAACGCCGGAGGTCATAATCAATGTGTCACTGCCGGTGTTCTTGAGCGCCGAAAGCTGGGCAGACAGATCTACGGTGGACGGTGCCACCGTTTCCTTGCGACCAATCTCGATGCCGCGTTCAGTAAACATTTTTTCAAATTCCTGAGAGGCTCCCAGCCCCCAATCGTTGTTCACTGACAGAAAATCGACTTTCTTGATGGGGGGATCGAAATTATCAAGCTTCTTGGCAAAGGCCTGGGCCTCCATTTCCGAGGTCGGCGCGATACGGAAAATCCACGGGTTGCCTGCCTTGGTAATTTTGCTGGAAGACGATGTCTCAACAACCATCGGGACTCCGTATTCTTCCAGTTTCGGCATGGTGGCAAGCGTATAGGTGGAGCTCCAGGCACCCATGATGACCGGCACCTTGTCGCTGAGGATCAGTTTTTCGGCCGCATTGACCGCCTCGCGCGGGTTAGACTTGTTGTCTTCAATGATCAGCTCGACCTGGCGCCCGAGCAGGCCGCCGTTTTCATTGAGTTCGGCGGCCGCGATGATCGCGCCATTAGTCACATAGTTTCCTGAGGCGGCTACCGCTCCAGTCAGTGGCTGAGAAACGCCGATTTTTATGGGGTCAGCTGCCCAAACCGGACTTGCTACCAATGTTCCGAGTAGCAGTGAGGCCAGGTAAGATGTTGTCTTTTTCATGGTGAATTCCTCTCATGGTTTCTGTTGTGTTGCCTGAGGTTTGGAGCATCAGACGCGGGTTTGCTGATATTTGAGATCCCGGTATTCGCCTGACAGTACCGGGGGATATCTGGCATCCCCCTCGGGTACGACACACTCGATAAGTGCGTCGTAATTCGGGTGATGAAAAAACGCGATAGAAAGACGGGCCTCCTGATATTCCTGGCCTTCAGGATTGATCACCCGATGTGTATTTGAGACCCAGCAGTCATTGGTCCAGCGCATCAAAAGGTCACCAATGTTGACGACAAACGTGTCCGGATCAGTTTCCACATCAAGCCAATGTCCGTTCCGCGTTTTCACTTGCAGACCGCCCGGCTTGTTTTCGCCATTGAGTATGGTGAGCATGCCGTAATCGGTGTGTGCTCCTGCCCGCATCTGTCCCGGTTCCGGAGAGAGCCGCTGAACGGGATAGTGATTGATGCGCATGGCGGTGATGTGCCTGTCTATCTTGTCGGCGAAGAAGTCCTCGGGCAGGCCCAGGGCAATTGCACAAAGCGCCATCATTCGTTCGGTCAGGGCCTCCATGGCCAGGTAATAGCGCTCCGCGACCTGCGACCATCCAATCGGCTCAACCGGCCAGACATTGGGGATGAAGTACCGCTGCCCCTCGGGACCGGTGTAGTAATCATCGTCTGGCCATTTTTCGCGACCGAAATGGAAATACTCTTTCAGATCCGGTGGGGTCTTTTGCGCATTACCCGCGGATAGCGCCTCCAGTCCGAGCCCCCGATAACCTCTCGGCGTCCCTGGTTTCCGCGGGGCCAGCTTCTTTTTTTCAGTCAGGGGCTGGTTAAAAAAAGCGTAGGCCTTGGAGCGCATCTCGTTAATCAGTGCCGGATCGACACCATGACCCTTGATAGTGAAAAACCCCGTATCCCGACAGGCCCGGTCAATTTTCTCCGCAACAGCCCTGCGTTCGGCCTGGCTACCCGTCATTGCAGGGGCAAGATCGATAACGGGAATAGAAAGAGACATAACCGTTTCCTCAATGAAAATAGGAGCCGCCATCAACCACGAGTGTCTGACCGGTAATGAATGCAGAGTCAGGTCCGGTAAAAAATGCCACTGCGCCAACCAGGTCGTCCGCAACCATATCCCGGGACATTACCCGGCCTCTCAACGACGGGCCTTTCACACCATCAACCAGTGACGGGTTTTCGAGAACGCCATCCGATAATGTAAAGCCCGGTGCCACGCTGTTGACCCGGACATGGTCTGCGCCACATTCGGTCGCAAGGGCCCGGGTCAGCGAGATGACGGCCCCCTTGCTGGCAACGTAATGGGCCATCAGAGGATTCCCCTTGAAGGCGACACCGGAGGAAATATTTACAATGCTCCCTGACCCGGCGCGTCGGAACGCCGGCATTGCAGCTTTGCAGCACAGAAACAGGCCGGTTACATTCACATCCAGAACCTTGCGCCAGTCTGCCGCCGTCAGAGATTCGAAGCCGGTGGGCGTCAGCGATGAATAGACACCCGCATTGTTAACCAGCGCATTTACCTGTCCCCACTGCGCTTCGGCAAACGCCATTAGGGCTTCAACCTGGTCCGGATCAGAAACATCAGCGCTGAAGCCGCAAACATCAAAACCTTCATCCCTGAGAAGCCGCGCGCTGACGTCAGCATCGGCAATGTCTGCAATGACAACCCCCATGCCACGCCTGGCCAGGTCGCGGGCGATAGCCAGCCCGATCCCCTTGCTTCCACCCGTCACAACGGCGACCGAAGGCGCGCTCATGACGCTATCCCTCCCTCAATCTCACGGAACAGGCCAAGATCCGGCTGATAAAATCCTTTGCCCAGAATGCCCCCCCGGGATCCGGCGCCGACAATGGCCAGGTTAATAATGGGTGGTGTTTGATAGCGGTTGACTCGCGATGGGCAGACTTTGCCAGTATCCGGATCAAGGACAGTCTCGGAGCGGCTTGCCCAGCTTTTGGGTAAGAACGCCTGCCACTCTTCGACCAGAGTGGGAGCCGATTCCAGTGCCTGACCGCCAAGGCCACAGAAATCGATAACGGCACTGTCACCAATGGCAGGCAGGGAAGGTTGATCTGCCTTTCCTGTGATTCTAGGACCGTCAGGCACTCGAGCAGGGACCGTTAGCCAATCCGACTGTCCCCTGAGTCGAACGCCAAAGTCCTGACCATTCCCGCCAACGGCCTCTACAGAACCTTTGCCCTTTTTGAGCAAACATCTGCAGGCGCCCATCAATACCGGCAGAACAAAGCCAGGAGTGCTCGCAAGCAGGTCGCGATATTCATCCGACAGGCCTTGAAACCGATCAAGCAGCGCAGCGTTAGCCCGATCAGTCAACGTGTGACACTCGTTACCTTCGGACAGCGCAATTCTGATAACGGTAGCGAGGCAAACCGGTTTGCCCTGGAGGGATTTGATCAACTCCACCTGCGCAAAACTTGCATGCAGGCGCAGATTGTCCAGACAGACAGCATCGGGTGACCCGAAGCGCAACGCGGGCGGTGCACCCTCCAAAAGGGGCGAGTAGGCACGGTTTTCTCCGTCACTGATCGCGAACAGCGGCATTGATGCCGAGACCACCTGCGCAAGTGGAGTGGTCACATTCCAGTTCTGAGCCGGTTGTAAATCAATGTTGCCATTGCTGATCAGGTCGTCAGCTTCAGCTGATGTTGTTGCGAGCCCTTCGAACAACAATGCGTTTATCGCGGAGTTACGAACAGGAGTGGGAATGTCTCCCGACACAAAAGGGGGACCCGCATGCAGCAGCACTCTGTTATCAAAATCAGCATGAATCTCGTCAAGGCGCGAAACACCGTCAAGAACGATCCCCTCAAATCGAGTGTGCTTGTCTTTGTCCTGTGTCGATCCACTCATAGTCTTTTCTTCGCATTCATAAAAACCTAAACACCTTGCATACACAAGTTGTGCCAGACCTTAATATCTGCACTTTTCGGTTTGTTATATTATTGTTTTTGTTAACTATTTTTTATTTTTCATTTAAATATTCCAGATCCCTGAATACACCATCAATGCATCAATAATGCTCAGTACACTGATGATTGCACCAAATAAAGGCTCGCGGCAGCGGGCATGATTGACATCACTTCGAAGGTTGTTGGGAGCAGCGATCCCCGTGATGGCAGTGCCCGCCTCTTTTTGGGGCACAATCGCTGCCCTATTCAGGTCCAATGGCTAACCCTGGACCCACGGTTAGCCCCTCAAGCTACTGTTTAAAATGCACTTTCCTGAATACTCATACGGATTGGCACAAATTCCGCATCCTACTCTGGATACACTGAAATCGCGCATCAGCGATTCCGCATGACATATCCGGGACGACCCGGACGGCCCAACAGCCGACTTCCTGTCTGGACGACCAGATGACCTTTGTGGACAAGCGAGGTTATCGACATGACAGCAGCACCCTTACCGGACGCGCGACACAGCGCTTTTCAGGCTTTGCCCCAGGTAGACGTGGCGGGCCTCCGGTCAAGCGACTTTCACACTCGTGAAGCCTCCGCCCGGTCACTCGGCAACGCCGCACGTGATGCCGGGTTCCTGTATGTGACGGGGCACGGGGTATCGCCGGCAGTGACAGACCGCTTTCAGGCGCGGGTCCGGGAATATTTCGGGCAAAGCCTTGACGAGAAAATGCGCCACTATATTGGTCAGTCAAGCAATCACAGCGGCTACGTTCCCGAGGGCGAGGAACAGTTCTACGGTAGCAAGCCAGACCGCAAGGAAACCTATGACATCGGCTTTGACATGCATGAGCCCGAGCATGCACGCCCCATGCTCGGGCCGAACCAGTGGCCGGACATGCCGGGCTTCAAGGAGGACGTCAAAGCTTATTACGACGCTGTTTTTGAGTTGGGCAATCTGCTCTTCCGAGGATTTGCACTGGCCCTGGGTCTGCCCGAAGACAACTTTACCCGGCGTGTAAACCGCCCACCCAGTCAGTTGCGCCTGGTGCATTATCCCTATAACCCGAAAGCCACCGACGACGCGCCGGGCATCGGTGCTCACACGGACTACGAATGCTTTACCATCCTGCGGCCAACGGCACCCGGCCTTGAAGTTCTCAACGGTGCCGGTGAATGGATTGATGTTCCATTGGTTGACGACGCCTTTGTCATCAATATTGGCGACATGATGGAAATCCTCAGCAATGGTGCCTTCGTGGCAACTTCGCACCGGGTGCGCAAAGTCGCGGAGGAGCGCTACTCGTTTCCGATGTTCTGTAACCTGGACTATGACTGCCAGATTGAGCCGGTCCCGGCACTGCTCACCGGTGACCAACCGGCACGCTACGAACCCCAGATCTGTGGCAATCATCTTTTTGCACAGACAGCCCAGACCTTTGCCTATCTCAAAAAGCGGGTCGCCAACGGCGAACTTACCTTGCCCGACGGAACCGTTGGCCTTTCCTCCTTTGGCCGTGATGCAGGGAGCAAGAAATGACACTTCAGGAAATGATTCGCAAACACGCCTACACCCCGAAACAAAGTGTTCCAGACTGGATGATCGGGTGTTTCCGGCGCCGCAGCATCAGCTTCGCCAATGGCGAGTCCGACGACCAGACCATCGTTTACTGGATGCAGAGCCGTAATTTCACCATTGATCTGCGGCTACCCCTTAAAGAGGACCAGGTGCCCAGCCGGGACATTGCCGATTGCACCCCGGCGGAGCTTGCGGTGATGGCAAACTATGAGGGATGGGAAGCAGCGTCTCATTGGGAAAACAACCGGCTGCGGTGGTCCGGCGGAACAGCATTGCAGCTGACGGATCGCTGGCCGGAAGAGGCAGAGTTGCAGCGGATCGGCAACTGCATGATCGAATTCGCGCCCAGTGGCTCCTATGTCGAGGACTGGCGGCTTCAGCCCTCGGCGCCCGGCCCTTTGGTCGGGCTGCGACTGGTCGAGGAACATTACCCGCAATCCGGCGAAAGCGTGCCCCGCCGCGGCGGCCTTATCATCTGCGGGGACCATGCGGCGCTTGTTCTGGGGCGCGCTTCCCCGCTCCCGGCCGGGATCTCAACAAAGAACCTGTCCCTGCCCGACCGGGTCGCGGACGCCATCGGTGATCCGGAGCAACTGCGTCAGCTTCTGGATTTCGAAACGTCAGTTGCTTCCGGCAATCCGGAACAGGGATACGAGGTTCTTCATTCCACGGTTGCAGCCCGGGTTAACGAATCACTGCTGCCTGACGGCGAATTTGAGTCCAGTGAAGGCAGTAACCGGGTTCAGTATCAGTTCACCAGGGGAGATCAGCCCTGTGTCTGGATTTTTGAAATCGATGTTCTTGAGCCCCTGCATGACTTCACCCTTTCGACTCCATCCACGGATGCCTCCATGGCATGGTTCGGTCGTGAATCTGAGACTCTGACGCGTTACACCAGAGTCCTGACCTAACCAGGCTGACCTTGACCCGACAGCATCCTACAGCGGAGCAAACAACAGTGACTTCTATTTCCGGAACCGCAGACTGGCATCACTGGGAAAACTTCCACAAAGCCCAGGAGGAAGTCATCCTGCCGGCCGGTGCGGTGGCACACCTCCCCGTTCATATCCGATACATTGATGCCGGTGCTGAAAACAAAGGCACCGTCGTGCTTCTGCACGGCATTCCGACCTGGGGTTACCTTTTCCACCGCACCATTCCTGAGCTGGTAGGCGCCGGCTACCGGGTGATCGCGCCGGATCTTCTCGGGCACGGGTTTTCCGACCGAAGGGACTGCTTTGACCGTTCCTTTCAGGACCAGGCGCGCATGGTGCTTGCCCTGCTCTCCCACCTTGGTATTTCCCGGTTCGATCTGGTGGGTCACGATACCGGCGGTGCCACCGGGTTGATCCTGGCTATAGAGCACGCCCACTGCATCAATCGCCTCGTTATCAGCAACTCGGTCTGTTACGACCGCTTCGACGACGACATGCTGGATTTCGGTCACCCCATGCGCTGGAAGCCACGGCCGGTATCAGACCTGACGGAGGCGCTTGAGAGCAGCCTCGCCGAAGGGCTTTCGAATCCAGATCAGCTCACACCGGAATTTCGTGCCGGCATCCTGGCGCCCTGGTCCACGGAAGAAGGCAAACTGAGCCTGATTCGCAATGCCTCCTCGCTCAACGCCAATCAGACCATGGCGCTGGTAGACCGACACGGCATCATTAAGGCACCCACCCTGGTGCTCTGGGGGATGGACGACCCCTGGCAAAGCGCAGCAGACGGCCAGCAATTAGCGAGCGAGATTCCCGGCGCCCGCTTCCAGGGAATAGCAGGTGCTTCACACTGGCTGCCTCAGGATGCTCACGAAAGCTTCACATCCGCCGTCATCGAATTCCTTGGCCTTAATAACAGCACCACCTGACAGATACGGAGCAAGTCCCATGAAAATTACACTCGACGACCAGGTCCTGTTAATTACGGGCGTCGGCAGTGGCATTGGTCAGGCCCTGGCACGGCAAGCTCTGGAATCGGGCATGCGCGTTCACGGGGTCGATCTCAATGCCGAGGCTCTTGAAACACTACAGACAGAGACTGAGATAGGGCCACGATTCACGTTTCACGCCCTGGATTTGCGGGATAACGCGGGCCTGGAGGCACTAGTCGCTTCCGTCATTGACCAGGAGGGCCGGATAGACGCCCTTGCGAACGTCGCGGGTGTTTCTTACATCGCATCCCTTGAGGAAACCAGCTCAGAACTGCTGGATGCCACCCTGGCGGTCAATCTGATTGCGCCTTTCCGCCTGTGCCAGCTTGTAGCGCCCCATATGAAAAAGCGGCGCAAAGGCAGAATTTTAAACCTGGCTTCGGAGCTGGCCATCGTCGGCCAACCCGGGCTGGCTGCCTATAGCGCATCAAAAGGCGCGGTACTGGGGTTCACCCGTGCGCTTGCCGCCGAGCTGGCTCCCCATGGCATTCAGATAAATGCACTTTGCCCGGGACCGGTCGAAACGCCCATGCTGAAGGCAGAATTCGCCACCGAAAAAGATCCGGATGCCGCCAGAATTGCGGCTCTGGCGAGCATCCCTATGGGACGCCTGGGGCAGCCGGACGAGGTCGCAAAAGTCGCCCTGTTCATGCTGAGCGACGCGGCCTCCTTCATGCAGGGCAGCAGTGTTGTCGTGGATGGTGGCAAGACAATCGTTTGAACGGGCTTACTTGAGGCCCTTGTTGAAAACGTCGATGGAATAATCGAGAAAGCGCTCAATGCGGATTTTGAGGTCGTCTGCAATGGTAATGCGTTTGGAACGGCGATCCTCGGTGTCCGGACGCTCCAGCAGCAGGCCACGGTCTATGGCGATCTGGATATACTTGGCCGCCGTCCGTTGACTGACTTTGGGCATGAACTGGTAAAGATCTGTCTTTCTGAAAGGCTCTTCCGACTCCAGCCACATGCGGGTGAAGAGATCAGAGTAGTTCAGGTCGTAGAACAGGTTGTCTTCAAATACCTCGCCCCAGTAATGGTCGACGCTGGTGATCAAATGGACGAACTGACGTCTTTTCTTGTGAGATTGGATTTTGACACCAGCCATTGACAGACGAGCCTTTCCTGAGGGTTATGCGACAGAGTGTAAGCGCCAAACGGCCGATATTATGGCACCTCAAGCGTCAATCGCAAACTGGTCAGAATAGAGCCCGGGCCGGCGCTGAGCGAGATAGCCATAGGGCCTGAGCCCAAGCTCAACATCCACCGTGGCCAGCGTCACCCGGTCGGGCCCCAGAGCAAAGTAGCCGCCATCGGGGTGAGCGACAGCGCTGCCCCCACAGAACTCCAGCCCGGGCTCGGTGCCCACTCGGTTGCAGATAACCACAGGCACCTCGTTTTCAAACGCCCGCGCCCGCACATAGACCGCCTGCTGATCTGCAAAGGGCGTCATATTGGCGGTGGCAACAATCAGCAGTTCTGCGCCCGCAAGCGTCAGACGACGCGAGACCTCGGGAAACTCAAGGTCGTAACAGATCATCATGCCGACCTTGCCGAAGGACGTCTCGAAGGGTTCCAGGGTATCCCCCGGCGTGAACAACTGCTTCTCATCGGCGTAAAGATGGGTCTTCCGATAACGGCCGCGAATGCTGCCGTCACTGTCGATAAACAGGCTGGTGATGTGTGGCCCTGAAGCCACCTGCTCGGGCAAAGAAATAACACAGGCAAGCCCCAGGGTGTTGCACGTTAGCCGTATGCGTTCTATCAGCGGGCCATCGACCGGCTCCGCCAGCTTGATGCTCTGCTCGTCGAGCTTATAGCCACTCAGCATCAGCTCGGGGAAAACCACAAGATCTGAACCCGCAGCCTGGGCTTGATGCAGCCTCTGCAGCACCCGTTCAAGGTTGGCTGCACAATCCCCAAGCACCGGGTATTCCTGGGCAAGCGACACCCGAAAAGATCGACACCGGCTCATCGTTCATTCCTCTTACTGACCAGCAGGCACCACAACAAACCTACCACCACAGGTGGGGCACCGGCGTAATCTCCTCAAGCCCATCCGCCCTGATGATGAAATTGGTTTCAAACGCGGCGGTTCCGACACCTTCGGCTTCGTAGAACGCTTCGACACTCGCCACCATGTTTTCCTTGAAAACCACATCTTCACTGACAAGGCGGGACTCAATGTAAGGTGCCTCCCACATGCAGCCGTTCCCATGTCCATAATAGGGCCACGAGGTTCTGAGCACCTCCGACATATAACCGGATTCTTCCGAGAGCTTGTCACCCAGTTGCCCGACCGACTTGACTGACACCCCGGGGCGAATCGCATCCATCAGTTGATGCATGACACCCACCAGGGTCTCGACCAGGTGCTTTTGCCCATCGGTGGGCTTTCCCCCGCACACGGCGGTTCGCCCCGGGTCAAGCCAATAGCCTTTGAGAATTGGGCCGTAAATAAACCCGTGCACCAGGTCGCCCTGCTTCGGCGCGAGCGTGCTGAATCCGCGCAGCGGGTCGCTCTCCAGATATTTGGTGTACTCGCCGTGGGAGATGGCAATGCGATGCCAGGCGCCGCCCCCTGCCAGCAGGATCTGACCCGCAGCTGCCGCAGCCTCCGCTTCTGTGTAACCGTCGACCAGAGCCTCCATCATCCTGGTCTGGGCTCTGGTTACCAACTGGCCCGCATCGCGAAACAGATCAAGCTCCAGTGGGCTTTTAATCTGCCGCACATCCCGCACCAGATCGTCTTCCGGCACCCATTCGATTGCCGGGGTTTCAGCCTGAAGCTGGGCCCAGTATTTCATTGGCAGAAAATCCGTACCAACAATGGCAACCCGCCCCTTGATCCCGCGCTGGTTGAGAGCGTCTGCAACGCCCTTGATGGGGTCGTAAAGGCCCTGAAAGCGATCGGTGGCGATGACGTCGTAGCGCGCCTCGGTCTCGTCCGTAACAAGTTCTGGCGTTTCCCCGGGCACCATGATGACCGCGCTGAAACCTCGCCCATTCCACAGATTCGTATCCGGCTCCTGCCCGGAATGAGTGGAAAAGAAATTGGTCAGATAGAGCATGTCGCCAGCGCGTTCATAGACTCCGGAGGTCTTGCCCCATACCACAGCAACGTCCAGACCTTTGCTCTGCATGTGGGCGTACACCCGCTCCCAGCGCGCATGGTATTCCTCCAGCGGAAAGGGGCGGAACGGCGTGTCAATAGTGGGGTGAAGTGAATGCGCCATCAGTAATCCTCATCAAATGTCAGCCCGGACCAACGCCGGAGTTGATTGCCGGAGGGGGGGTCATACCGCGGTGAGAAACGACACGCCATAAACCCCAACGAAATTCGTGGCCCGCTCGGGGCCCTGTCCAATCTGGATGTCGCCGACATCATCATTCATCACTCTGGTGACCCGGTGGCGATGGAAGCTTTTTAAAAGACTGATCGACGACAGCAACTGGGGCTCGTCGGCGCTGTAGAGCTCCCGATGCATGGCGGGAAGGCGGTACCAGGGCGCTGTGGGCTTATCGTGGTGCACATTGTGGTAGCCAAAGTTCAGCACCAGCAGATCCAACCAGGGATGATTTACCGATAGCGGGTTAGAGAAGGTGTTCCGGTACTCATACTCGCGATCAAATCGCTTCTCGGGTTTTTGCCGGGAATCCAGCGACACGACCATTTCGAACGTATGCTGATGCATGTCCAGAAAGCGCATTACCGCGAGAAACAGGCAATAAGCCAGTGCGTAAAACAGCAGAGCCTTGGGCGCGAGGAAGCCAAGCCCGATAAAAAACAGGGCCCGCACTGCCAACACCATGAGAATACGTGAACGTTGATTCCGCAGGCCTGAATAGACGAACGGACGCACCATAACGAAGCCGTGCATCAGCAGTTCGACAGCCGGGATATAGGCCCACTCCAGGGCCTGCACAATTCGCCGCAACCACGGTCGGTGGCGCAGAAATTCCCGATAATCAAAAGACACAACATCCGCCCGGTCTACATGGTGACGCATGTGCTTGTGACGCAGCTCCTCGTAGCCACCGTAACAGCTACCGGTAAGCCAGTTCAGAGCCTTTCCCAGGCGTGCGTTATGCTCGCCACGCCTGAAAATATTGTTATGGGCGCACTCATGGACAAGATAGGCGGCGATAACCATAGAGTGCGCCAGCAGTATGACACCCGGGACGTTGGCCCAGACAGGTTCCGCCATGGTCAGCGCCAGGCCAGCAGCATAGCCTGCGACCGCGTAGACCAGAGCCGACAGGTTGGGCCACAAGCCATCAGAATGGCGAAGGTAGTGGGCGGCAGTGCGGTCCAACATCCCGAGTTCCTTACAGTTCGCCGTTCACAGCCTGACGAAGAATTGAGTCGTTATATCGAATCTTGACGTTATCTTCGTTGCCCCAGACCGAACCATCGGGAAACTCAATTCCGATGAACATGGCATCACTGGCACCAGCGCCGTAAAGGCCTTTATCAAAGGAGAACTGCGCTACGAGGGCAGCGAGATCCGGCAAGTCAGGACTGGTAATAAAGTCGAGGGCTGCCTGGGGCGTATAGAACATCCTGGTCGCATCGAGTTGCTTCTGATAGCCGGGCAAATCCGTTCCAGCCCGCTCGCCCATGAAGGTTTTGGCGTCTTCGGCCTTGGCATCATTCGCGGTCATTATTTCCATGGTTTCATACCAGGCGCCGACCATCGCTTTTGCGAATTCGGGGTGCTTTTCAAACACTTCCGTGCGGATCATGGTCATGTCCTGAATTTCACCGGGGATTTCGCTTGAGTCAGAAACCAGCACGGCGTCATCACGCTGCAGGATTTCGCCACTCATCGGGTTCCAGGTGACGACACAGTCGGTGGCTGGCGTTGCAAACGCTGCTGCCATGTCGGCATCAGAGGTATTCACCAGCGTAAGATCCCGTTCACTCATGCCAATCTTTTCCAGGGAACGTGCCAGGAAGTAATGAGAGACAGAAAGCTCCACGATGTTACAGGTACGTCCCTTGATGTCCGCCAGCTCGTCTGCATTTTTCAGGATGACGGTGTCGTTGCCATCGGAATAATCGTTCAGCACCAGAACCGTGGTATCAATGCCGCCGACGGCAGGTATGGTCAACGCATCCATATTCGCCATGGTGGCGACATCAAACGTGCCTGCGGTGAACTGATTGATCGCTTCTATATAGTCATTGAGCTGCACGACCTCGATTTCGATATCGTACTTGTCTGCCCACTTATCGATGATGCCGTTATCAGCGGCATAGGCCCAAGGCATCCAGCCAGCGTAAAGCGTCCATGCCATACGGAACTTTTCTTTTGCAGACGCGGCACCGGGCGCGATAACCAGTGCCAGAGAAATACCGGCAATGGCCATTAGTCGGCACAAGCTTTGAACAGAACAGAAAGTTTTCATCGGATAACCTCGAGTTTACGGTTTGAGTTACAACACAACCAACGCCTGAACTTATCTGCAGTAATCATGCCTACTTTTTATGCACTCCCTGTCCATAACAACGGGTAGACTTACTGGCAAGTTTACCAATAGTATTACAGGCAATTGCAACTTTATATTCTTCAATAGCTGTCAGAGGTCTTACCAAAATGCACGACACAAACTTTACGTCAGCCATTCGGGAGGCCCTCAGTGCAGGCGGGCATTCTGGAGCTCCTTTATGCTGGGAGCGCCTGACCTGGAGCAAAATCGCCGACCTGCGGGAAGCCGGAACGACAACCGCACTGCTACCGGTTGGGGCCCTTGAGCAGCATGGCCCGCACCTGCCGCTGAACACTGACAACGCGATCGCGACCTCGGTCTGCCAATACGCATCGGCCCGCAC
>Ga0136557_1001458_pt1 | contig 15199 bp, 14 predicted proteins | sample AntRauTorckE6832_FD_104796 | JGI IMG/M metagenome (GOLD analysis project Ga0136557, IMG submission 104796) | Saline lake microbial communities from Rauer Islands, Antarctica - Metagenome Torckler E6 #832 | ecosystem: Environmental > Aquatic > Non-marine Saline and Alkaline > Saline | place...
ACATACAAAGTTAAAACCGGTGACACTGTGGGACATATAGCTGAATGGTACGATGTAAGAGCTTGGAATATCAGAACATGGAATGGGATTGGAAATAGTATTCGGGTGGGCCAAAACCTGACTGTTCATGTACCTGAAAACAGGGAAAGCCATTATGGTAAAGTTAATAATATGAGTTACGCTGAAAAACAAGCGATTGAGCGCAAACAGCGAAGTGGTGAAAATATTTTTATAGCCTCGGCAACATCAAGCAGCGGTAATACCCAAACGTATACCGTTCAGAGTAATGACACCTTAAGTGAGATAGCAGAAAGTTTTAGTGTTGCTTTAAGTGAACTTAGAAGATTAAATAACATCTCAGGTAACAGAATTTATGTAGGTCAAACCCTGAGGATTTCAGCAAATTAAACCTAATGACCCTAAGAGAGCATTTTAAAACCAGCTTGGTTCTTTCCCTTCTGATTATGGCTGGGTCGATGGAGACAACGGCTCAGCAATCAGACATCTATTTCGAGATGCGCAAGAACTTCAGCATTTTTAGCAGTGTATACGAAAATATCGCCCTTGAATATGTAGATGAGGTTGATCCGGAAATATTGATGCGTACCGGTATAGATGCCATGCTCGAAACACTTGATCCGTACACGGTTATGTTCAACGAATCCCAGAATGAACAAGCTGAGATCATGTCGAGAGGGAATTATGCAGGCATTGGTATACAGGCTGGATATCGGGATGGAAATGTGGTAGTCATTGCACCGTCAGAAGGAGGACCGGCCGAGCAAGCGGGTATCAGGGCCGGTGATGTGATTGTAGCTGTAGATGATGTTTCTACCGAAGGACTTCAGCCAGAAGAGGTGAACAACCTCGCCAGCGGAGAAGTAGGATCTGAAGTAGCTATCACTATTGAACGCTTTGGGGTAGATCAGCCACTTGATTTCACTTTAGAGCGAAAAAGAATCGAAGTCACTAATGTATCATATTCCGGTTTTGTCGGGTCTGATGAGAATACCGGTTACATCAAGTTGACTCAATTTGGGAATAATTCAGCTGAAGAAGTCCGTGAGGCTTTAGTTGGGCTCACCGAGGCTAAGGATATAAATGGGTTGGTACTGGATTTAAGAGATAACCCAGGTGGAATTCTTCAGGAAGCGGTTAGGATCATTGATAAATTTGTAGAGCCGGGACTTTCCGTGGTAGATATCAGGGGAAGAATTCAGCAATATAATGAGGCCTTTATAACCCGTGAACCCATAATGTTTGATAAACCGGTGATTGTGTTAATTAATCGGGGAAGTGCCAGTGCTTCTGAAGTGGTAGCCGGCGCACTTCAGGATCTTGACCGCGCAGTTATAATCGGAGAACAAAGCTTTGGGAAAGGACTGGTTCAGATCGTAAAGCCTCTTCCTTATAACACGTCTTTGAAGATCACAATTTCACGATATTATATTCCAAGCGGAAGGAGTATTCAATCCGTAGAGTATACCCACCAGGGCAGAAATGCCGTAATGATGGATTCCAATGAAAACCGAAAGGAATTTAAAACAAGAAATGGACGTACGGTATTTGAGGGCAGAGGTATTGATCCGGATGTGAATGGGGTTATTGATAACATGAATATTCTTGAGATCGCGCTCATGCAGCAGGGCATGTATTTTGATTTTGCTACCGAATACGAAGCGGAGCACTCAAGTTTTGAAGCTGAAACTTTGCCACGTAATGTTTTTGAAAGTTTTAAAGTATTTCTTGAGGAACAAGATTTTAAGTACAGTACCGACTCAGAGAAATTACTGGCTGAATTAAGTGAACAGCTCCAGGAAGTGAAAGGGGCAGATGCTCAGCTTCAGCTTCTGGAAGAATCTATAGCAGCGGAAAAACAAATGCTTTTTGAGGAAAGTACACCTTCCATTGAGCGGGCTCTTTATTTAGAGCTTGTATCGCGATATGAAGGGGCTACAGGAAAAAGCAAAGCAAGTCTGAGGTCAGATACTGCTGTAAATGAAGCTATTCAGTTTATCCTCGATAACAACAAACGCGAATTGTTGCTGGCGGGAGATTAAGATGCTCCCCAAGGCAGACTTACATATCCATACAACTTGTTCCGATGGAAGGCTTGAGCCCGAAGAAGCCGTAGAACTAGCTATAGAAAAGAAACTAAGTGCGTTCTCAATTACAGATCACGATACATGTAAAGGGTATTATGCTGCAATAGAGAAAGCCGATGAATTAGGTATTGAGTTAATACCCGGTGTCGAGATAACCTCCTCGTTTCAGGGAATGGAAGCACACATATTGGCTTATTATTTTGAAACGTACACTAATTTTTTGCAGAATTTCTTAGATAAGCAGCGTAATGCCCGTAAACAAAGGATCAAAAAAATTATTCATACGATTCAGAAAAAAGGTGTTGCCGTTGAGTATGATGAAGTATGGGCTGAGGCTAATGGGGCAAATATAGGACGCCCTCATCTGGCAAGAGTTCTCACACAAAAAGGGTACGTAAGTAGTCCCAAAGAGGCATTTATTCGGTATCTTAGTGACCAAAAACTGGGACAGATCGAAAACACGTACCCCAATTATAAGGATGTAATTGAAACCGTTAAAAGTGTAGGAGGGGCCTGTGTTATTGCACACCCCGGAAAAATGTATACTGAAAGTCAGATCCAGGATTTTATTGACGCGGGTATTGATGGCATCGAATGTATTCACCCCAGTCATAATTATAAACTGCAAAAGAGATATACAGAACTTTGTGAAAAACACGGTTTGTTAATGACCGGAGGCAGTGATACCCATGAAGGAAAAGGGGCTGGTTATACGAATTTGGGAGTAGTTACTATTGCCCAAAAACATATTGAGAAAATGAAGAAAATGACTCAACAGCGAAAAAATATAGTAGAATTAAAGAACTGATATGGCTATAGAAATAATTGAAGGGGATACCTCCACTATTAAAGACTGTAAAGTTGGTATTGTAGTATCAAGATGGAATTCTATGATAACCGATAAGATGCTGGATGGCGCGCTCAAAGCTTTGAAGGGAAATGGTGTTTCTGAGAAGGATATTGTAGTAGCCCGCTGCCCAGGTTCCTATGAAATATCTCTGGCTGTCCAAAAGTTATTAGAACACAGGGAACTCGATGGAGTGATTGCACTTGGGGTGGTAATTCGTGGGGGAACGCCTCACTTTGAATATGTTTGCGACGCTGTAAACCGTGGCATCACCGATCTGATATTAAAACATAATAAACCGATAGCCTTTGGAGTTCTTACAACCGATGATGTACAACAAGCCCTTGAACGAGCGGGCGACAAAGGAAACAAAGGTGGAGAAGCAGCATTAGCAGTTCTCGAAATGATTTCTTTGGATAAAAAACTATCATCCTGATACTGTTAATTAACCTTGATAAAGGGGCGGCAAAGCTCTAATTTTCAAAGCTTCAAAACAAGTCAAAAAAATCACTTGAAAGAGCTCACACTTACAAAGAAAATACAGACTGAGGAGGATCGGAAGAGTCAGCAGATGCTAAATAAATCTGGTGAAATTCCACTCCATATTGCTATTATAATGGATGGCAACGGCCGCTGGGCAAAGAATAGGGGAAGTATTCGCCTCCATGGACACAAAGTTGGTGTCGATTCTGTGAGAGATATTACCGAATCATGTGCCCAGCTTGGTGTTAAGTATTTGACTCTTTATGCGTTTTCAACCGAAAATTGGGGACGCCCTTCAGCTGAAGTTCGTGGGCTTATGAAATTATTGGTCTCTTCGCTTCGTAAAGAAGCTGAAAACCTTAATAGGAATGATATCCGCCTTTCAACAATTGGGCAGATGGATCGATTTCCCCAAAGTTGCCAGAATGAGCTTCAAGAGGCCATTGAATTAACCAAAGATAATAAAAGGCTTGAACTCTGTCTCGCATTGAGCTATTCAGGCCGCTGGGATATCACCGAGGCTGTTAAGAAAATTGCCACTCATGTTAAGGAGGGAAGGTTAGACCCGGCCCTTATTAATGATCAAATGATCGGTGATCATCTTTCTACCTCTGATGTTCCCGATCCGGATCTGATAATCAGGACTAGTGGCGAATATCGTATCAGTAATTTCTTGTTATGGCAACTGGCCTATTCAGAACTCTACATCACAGAAAAATTTTGGCCTGATTTCAGGCGAAAGGAATTATATGAGGCTATCCAATCGTACCAGGAGCGAGACAGGAGATTTGGAAAAATTTCATCACCAGAAGACGAAAGTGCATACACCGCTCGTTTAGTAAACAAAAAATCTTAAGCTTTAGAAAAAACGCGTGCTTTTAACTTTGAAAAGACTATTATTTGCATCCATACTAACAATTGGCTTTTTACCACTTCTGAGTCCGGCTCAAGATATTCAACTTACTGATCCTACCGAGCTCACCCCTGCAGAATATGAAGTTGTGGGTATTGAGGTAAGCGGAAATACAGACACCCGCGAGCAATTTATAATTAATGTAAGTTCACTTGTTGTAGGGCGAACGGTAGTATACCCTGGTGAAGATGTGCGAAATGCTATAGACAGACTTTATCGTTCTGGTTTATTTTCGGACGTTAAAATTTATATAACCGATCGTACATCAGCTACAATTAGTTTTTTGATCGAAGTTGAGGAACAACCAAGGGTCTTTGATTTTACCCTCGAAAATATCAAACGTTCGGAACGGCGTGATCTTGAAGAGCTTTTGGTTATTACCCCTGGTAGAGTTATCACTGATGCAGCTATAGGCCAGGCGAAAAACACGATCAAGCGTTTTTTCAGGGATAAAGGATTTTGGTATACTGAAGTAGAAACCCGTCGCGAGGAAGTGGAAGATACTCCGGATCGTGTTCGTCTTGTTTTTGATATTGATAAAGGCAAAAGGCTTGAAGTTAAAGATATTGAGTTCAACGGTAATGAGTCATTCTCTGACCGGGAGCTCCGGAAAAATATCAAACCTCTTAAAGAAGATGCTTGGTGGAAAATCTTTGGTAAAAAGACCTTTGAAGAAGAGGAGTTTGAAGAAGGCAAAGAAAAAATACTAAAACTATATCAGGAAAACGGGTTTGTGGATGCCCGAATTTTACAGGATACCGTTTACACCTATGATTATAAAGAGGACAAAGAGGGGATAAAAGTACGCCTGAATATTGCTGAAGGACCTCAATATAAAGTCCGAAATATTACATGGGATGGTAATACCGTGTATACCGATAATACTCTTTCTGCTGCTTTAGGATTTGAGGAAGGAGATATTTTTAATCAGCAGAAATTCAATGAGAATGTAGAGTATAACCAGAGTAGTACCGATATCTATAGTTTATATCAAAATATCGGATATTTGTTTTTTAGGGCGGTACCTACCATCCAAAAAGTTGCCGAAGATTCTCTCGACATTCATTTTGACCTTTATGAAGATGAAGTAGCTACCATTCGCCAGGTAGATTTTACCGGCAATACCAGAACTCATGATGATGTAGTACGCCGAACATTACGCACGCGGCCTGGTAATACCTATAGCCGTGAAGCTATTGTCCGGTCAATTCGTGACTTGGGAAGCTTGGGATATTTCGATCCTCAAAATATAGAACCTGATGTTTTACAGGATTATGAAAATAAAACGGTTGACGTTATCTACCGTTTAGATGACAGCCAAAGCACCAGTAATTTTGAGTTTTCAGGTGGTTATGGCGGGCCTTCAATTGGGGTTATTTTATCAGCCCGTGTGAACTTCAACAACTTTTCTGTTCAACGTGCTTTCGAAAAGGGTGGGTGGACGCCAATTCCTACTGGTGATGGACAAACACTTTCTTTAGGCGTTCAGGTAACTGGAACTGGTTACCAAAGTTACAGCTTTGGTATACAAGAGCCTTGGTTCCGTGGTAAACCAACATCGGTTGGGTTTAATTTATCCTACGACTTATTGAATTATACTCAACTTGAGGAGCGAAATGAGCTGTTTTCATCTTCTATATCCCTTGGGAAACAACTCAATTGGCCGGATGATTACTTTCAGTTTCGTAGTGTAGTTGGGTACCAATTGTATAATATTGAAGGCAACGAAGCTTATTTAGCGGATGGGACATCAAGCCTGTTAACCTTCGAGCAGATCTTGGAGCGTAATTCCTTAGATAATCCTATTTCACCGAATATAGGTTCAAAATTTACGCTTTCATTTGAGACAGCGCCGCCGCTGCCAGGCTTTTCTGAGTTTTATAAGTTTAGTACCAAATACCAATATCACGTTCCTCTTGTAGAAAAACTGGTTCTTACTAGTCAGGTTCAATACGGTTACATTGGATATTACACCGATGATAAACGAAGCCAGCTTAATAAATTCCTGGTAGGTGGAACCCAGCTGCAACAGCGTCAAAGTTTCTTATATGATAACATTGACCTTCGGGGATATCCGGGTGGGACAACTGAAAGTATTTCCCCTGTAGTTAACGGGCGTAAAGTGGGGGGAGACATGTATAGTAAATACTCGATGGAATTAAGATACCCCGCAGTTGCAAATGAGCAGGTACAAATCATACCTTATACGTTTGCTGATGCAGGTAACGCTTATGCCGGGTTCAAAAGTTTTGACCCTTTCAACGTTAAAAGGTCAGTAGGTTTCGGTGTTCGACTTTATTTACCTGTATTAGGATTGGTTGACTTGAGTTATGGTTACCGCCTCGATGGAGTAGAAATACCAAATAGTAGCGCCAATGTACTACCAGGTAGTTGGGAATTTTTATTTAATATTGGTACACCATTCTAAACTAAAAGATTATGAAAAAGCTTCTTGCATTTACTGTTCTGATTGCCGTTTCATTAACAACGATGGCCCAGGATCAAAAAATTGGGTTTTATGAATCGGAGGTTATACTAGAACAGATTCCTGAATATGAAGGCATTGAACAGCAGTTAGATGTGCTGAGCGAACAATGGCAGGAAGAGATTACACAAATGGAAGTAGAAATTAGAGAACTCGAAGAAGATTACGAAGCCAAGGAAGTTTTATATACAGAAGAAATTCGTGGTCAGCGCCAGCAAGAAATAGCTCAGAAAAAACAAGATAAAGATCGTTTCATTGCCCAGAAATTTGGACCTGAGGGCGAATATTTTACCAGACAGCGAGAGTTGTTAGAACCTATTCAGCGACAGGTTTTTTCTGCAGTAAGCGCTATTGCCGAACGCCAGAATTATGATTTTGTATTCGACCGCACCGGAGACATCTATATGGTGTTTGCTAATAGCGAATATAATTTGAACGATGACATACTAAGAGAACTTGGTGTTGACGTTGAAAACCAATAACAGATTAAAACAAAGCACAATCAGTAAACTATTTATTATGAGAAAACTAACTATCATGTCTATAGTAATTTTTGCAGGCATATTTGCCATGCAAGATGCTATTGCACAAGTGAAAATTGGATACACAAATCCATCCCGAATTTTAAGCCAGCTTCCTGAAGTGGAAGAAGTAGACGCTGAAATTCAAATATTAATAGAGGAAAGTGATCAGGAACTTGCAGAAAGGGCTACAAGCCTTCAGCAAATTTTTTCAGACTACGAATCCACTATGCAAACTCTTTCTGAGCAAGAAAGAAGTACCCGTGAGCAAGAATTACTTGAAATGAACCAGGAATTTGAACAAGACCGAGAGGCCATGATGAATCAAGTTCGCCAGCGTCGTGCTCAACTAATGGCTCCAATTATTGAGCGTATGAACCAGGCCATGGAAGAAGTAGCTACAGAAATGGGGTTTGATATGATACTCAATGAAGGAACTTCTTATGGTGACGCCATCATATTTTTTGCTAAAGATGAAGGCTTCAACGTAACCGATGAGATTTTAGAAAAACTAAATAACAATAGAAATAACTGATTATAATGAAGAAATTAAGCATACTAATAGCCTCTTTTTTAATAGCTTTATCTGCAGTTGACTTTGCAAAAGCACAAGAAGAACTCACAATTGGATTTGTTAATCCACAGGAAGTACTGGCAAAAATGCCGGAAATGAGAGCCATTCAGCAGCGTCTGGAAAACTTTGCAGAAGGCAAACAACAACAATTAATGGCTCAGGAACAGGAATTTCAGCAGGCAGTAGCTGAATATCAGCAAAAAGCTGGTGTTATTTCTGAAGCAGCCAATGAAAGAGAATTGGAGCGCCTTGAGGGAATGCAGCAAAACCTTCAAGTAGCTCAGCAAGAAGCTGAAGCGGCTATCCAACAGCGAAGGCAGGAACTGCTAAGCCCTATGTTTACACAAATTGGAGAAGCTATTGATGCGGTATCCGAAGAAATGGGTCTGGGATACGTGCTAAATACTACAACTTCAAGCGGTGACTTGATCATTCTTTATGCATCCGAAGAGTATCGGTCGAAGTATGACATCACAGAAGAAGTTATGCGCGAACTTGGCATCTACGAATAAGTAGAGCACAGTTTTAATTCACTATGACTTTAAGAGCCGTCCTGTAAGGGACGGCTTTTTTATTTCACATTTTTTTTACGGTTACGAATATAATCTTCGAAGATGTAGCCACCCAGGTTATCGAGAGAAGCAAAATAGGCCTTGCCCTTATTCGCTTCCGTCATTTCTCGCACAAAGCTTTGCAGGTAAGGGTCTTGCGCAATCATGAATGTTGTGATGGTGATTTGATCTCTTCGGCATTTAACCGCTTCGTCAAGCACCTTATTTACAATTTTACGATCCAAGCCAAAGCTATTTTTGTAAAGCTTGCCATTTTCGATCATACAAGAGGGCTTTCCGTCTGTGATCATAAATATCTGTTTATTGGCATATTTCTTTCGTTGTAAAATATGCCGGGCTAATTCCAGACCTTGTTTGGTGTTTGTATGATAAGGACCCACTTTTAGATAAGGCAGGTCATTTACCGATATTTGCCAGGCTTCATTTCCAAAAGCTACGATGTCAAGCGAATCATTAGAATAATTATCCATGATGAGTTCAGAAAGGGCCATAGCAACTTTCTTTGCTGGGGTAATCCGGTCTTCACCATATAAGATCATAGAGTGACTAAGGTCGATCAACAAAACTGTAGCTACCGATGAATAGTGGTCTGTTTCATAGACTTCAAGATCATCTTCCTGGAGATTAAACGCATCAATAGAGCTATGGTTCAGCATATTCAACATGGTGCCAACGCTATCAATTTGCCCAATATCATCGCCTTGATTCCATTTTCGGGTTTCGGGTTGGCGTTCAAGCCCCTTACCGCTATAAGGCGTTTTATGGCCTCCTAAACCTCCTTTTTCGAGATCCTTGAATATTTCTTCCAGTGAACGCTTTCGTAGACTGCGTTCTGTTTTTCGGGTCATGATAAGCCCTGCCCCCTGACCATTTTTTTCTATATAACCTCGCTCCCGGAGTTCTTCAATGAAAGCACCTATGGAATAATCTTCGTCAAATTGACTGGTGATATCATACTCATTATCTAATTCAGACAGCCATTTTATTGATTGAGAAACGCCCCCGCTTGAAATTGTTAGTAATTGTTGAAATAAATCCCATAAAGTATCAAACGGAGGTTTGCTTGAATTCTTGGAAAATCGTTCATCCCATTCAAAATATTTGAAGTTCATTTAATAGTTCCCTTTTCTATAACAAATACTTCCTTAGTCTGTTGAGTTCCATATCTTCCAAAAAGAATTGCAGAAAATCGAATTATTTTTTTTGATGAATAAAACAGATCGGTTAGTCTATGAAAAACAATTGTGGAAAGAAGGGTATAATAGAATAATGGGACTCGATGAAGTAGGGCGCGGGTGCCTGGCAGGACCTGTTGTAGCAGCAGGTGTTATTTTGAAACCTGATTCAAATATTCCAGGCTTAAGAGATAGTAAAACCATGTCGGAAAGTGAGCGCCTCAAACTGGCCAAAATGATAGAGCAGCAGTCTAAATTTTGTATAGTTAAGGAATGTGATATCCATGAAATTGCTGAACTTAACATCCTATGGGCTTCAGTTTCAGCTATGCAAAAATGTGTTCGGGCAGCGAGTCTCGCTCCAGATTATCTTCTGGTGGATGGAAATAAATTTACAGCTACTGATCTAATTCCTCATACCTGTATTGTAAAGGGTGATGATAAGTCGGCAAGTATTGCTGCAGCTTCCATTTTGGCGAAAGTCTACCGGGATCAATACATGCGTACCTTGAGTGATGAGTTCCCGGAGTATGGGTGGAAAACGAATGTTGGTTATCCAACCGCTAAACATAAACAGGCTTTGAAGGAGTTTGGATACACAAAGTACCACCGGCAGAGCTTTACCTTGGGCACCTCTAAAAAGCGTAAAGAATAAGGAAATTCAATTTATCTATAGATACTGAATTCTCGTTTATAGAAATCCATATTGAGGCAAATAGCAAGCATCAATGAATTCATCAGGAATGAGGAACCACCATAACTTACAAAGGGAAGAGGAAGCCCGATAACAGGAAGTAAACCTGTAGCACTTCCAACATTGATAAAAAAGTGAATGAAATAAACAGCTGTAACACTAACAATTACTAATTGTGCAAAGGGATGTTTGTGATTACCTGCCATATTCAACATTCGTATAAAGAGGAATCCAAAGAGCAAGAGAATAACTCCGGTACCAATAAAGCCGAACTCTTCTCCAATAACACAAAAGATGAAGTCGGTCCACTGCTCGGGTAAAAATTTGAGTTGGGTTTGAGTTCCTTCCATAAATCCTTTTCCTGTTAACCCTCCAGAACCTATTGCAGTAGTCGCTTGAATTACATTCCAACCTGCCCCGGTAGGGTCAAAAGATGGATTCGTAAACGCAGCAATGCGGGCAATTTGATGGGGCTGTAAGAGTTGTGTAATTGCCAATTGCACCCCCGAAACAGTTAATATGCCTGTAACAAAAGACGTAATTGAAAGCCAAACCCTGCGTTGGATAAAAAAGATAACACAGGTTAATATTATTGCAGCGATCAGACCATAATGCCATCCAATCACTGACAAATAACCAATTATGGCTGGAGAAATAAAGAATAGTGAAACACCATAAGGGAGTCCCGACCAAAATAATATAACAGGGATAAGCGCTATGAAGACAAGCGCGGTGCCAAGGTCATTTTGTAGAAAAACAAGTACGGTTGGTATTAGTATAATAACTACAGCAGTTAGAGCATAGCGCACATTTTCAGCTGAAATATCACGCCGGCTTGTAAGGTAGTTTGCAGCAGCTAATATGGTAGCAATCTTCATGAGTTCACTGCTTTGGCCTCCAAAAGGACCAACCCCAAACCAACTTCGTGCACCATTTATTTCTTTACCATAGAGGAGGGTCAGTACCATTAAAATGAGTCCAAATAAATAGAAAACATAAGAAAGCTGAATGAATGTTCTTGGAGAGATAAACTGAACACCGATCACCATTATGAAAGAGATAACTACAAACCCGGCTTGTTTGTAAAAATTGATCTGTATGCTTGAAGGTAGAAATTCTGAAACCGGCCCTAAGGTAGCGCTATAAATAGCAATTAATCCGATGGTTGTTAAAGCAAACCAAATAAATATGAGAGACCAATTGAGTTCTTTTACATTATTCATTTAGCTACTCCAATTCTGAATCAGTTGGCCTTGACACAAAATTCATTACATAATTGTACACGAAGTTTCGGGAAATTTCACCCTCAATATATTTTTCGATAAGTACGGCTGCAACAGGGGCGGCTGAAACAGCACCATATCCGCCATTTTCAATTAACACGGACACCACAATTTGAGGGTCATCAAATGGGGCAAAAGAGGTAAACCAACCGTGATCTCTGCCATGTGGATTTTGAGCGGTTCCTGTTTTTCCGGCAGTTGGCACTTCGGGGTTATTAGTAAAATAAGCACTCCCACCTTCTACTATCACGCCGCGCATTCCCTTTTTAACAATTTCAATAGATGAATCGTCGATCCATTCTATTTTTGATTTAAAGCGTTTTCGACGCTGCAGTCCACTTACCGGATCACGGGTTGCAAGAACCACATGGGGCTGAACTCGATTCCCTCCATTTGCAATGGTACTTGTCATATGTGCAATCTGCAGGGGAGAGGCGGAAAGCAAGCCCTGGCCAATACCCATGCTCATTAGATCTCCAACTCCCCATCCTCTTTCTCCAAAAACAGTATTCATATAGGCACTATCAGGTACAATTCCGGTAGAAGCGTAGGGGAGGTCAACCTCACTTGGCACTCCGAGCCCAAAATCTTTAAGCATTTTGCTCCAGTCATTTAAATAACCTTTAGTGGCCACATCATCCATCAAAGAGAAGAAAAAAGTATTACTGGAAAAGGTGATGGCTTTACGTAGATCATAATTGCCTATGGGAGCTGTATCGCGATAGGGGCGCCCCCTGATGTAAGCTCCACTATTATAAACGGTAGTATTTGGGGTTATCAAACCCAGCTCCATGCCAATTAGTGCCAAAGCTGGTTTTACAGTGGATCCTGGAGGTTGCCTGTTTGATATGGCTCTGTTATACAATGGTGTTGTAGAATCAGCATTTATTGCTTGCCAATAGTCGGTATCAAGGCGCCCTGATAATCTACTGAGGTCATATTCAGGGGAGCTGACAAGAGCAAGAATTGCCCCTGTTTTGGGGTCCATGGCTACAAGTCCACCTTGTTTTCCTTCCATGAGTTCTTCTGCTAATGACTGAAGTTCAGCGTCTATAGTTGTGATTATATCTTTACCCTGAACTGGATTAGTTGACATCTCGCTTTCAATATTTTCGATAGTTTGTCCAAAGGCATTAACTCGTAAATATTGTACTCCGGGAACACCTCGAAGAGTATCTTCATAAATCATCTCAAGCCCACTTTTGCCGATCTTGTCACCTAAGCGCAAGCGATCATTTCTTTCATAATCTTCCCGGTTTGCCTCCCTCAGATAGCCAAAAATATGGGACCCGCTAAAATCAGTTACATATCTGCGTTTACTTTCTATCTGGTGCCCAATGCCAGGTAATTGCCACAAACGTTCCTGGATATTTGAAAATGACTCAAAGCTGATCTCAGTAAAAATAATGGAAGTCCGGTACCATGAATATTGCTGGGCTTGGTTTATCTTTTCGGTAACCAAGCTATCAGAAACGCCTAACAGTTCAGCCAGTAACGTAATTTGTTCACGCTCAAAAAGAGAGGGGGTTACGGTGATAGAGTAGATCGGTTCGTTATCAACAAGCAATACCCCGTGTCGGTCGTAGATCAACCCCCTGGCAGGATCAATATACTCTTGGCGAAGTGCATTTCTTTCTCCCATGGCTTCATAGGTGTCATACTCAATAACCTGTAGAAAAAATACTCGCCCAAGCACAACTAAAACCAGGCCGATCATAATAACCTGTAAAACCCGGATAGAAGTACGTGTTCGATTTGATGGGTTGTTCATAAATTACTAACCGCCTTTAAAAATATAGATCATGGTGCCAATAAGAGCAGTATATAAACTGCTTACAAGAACAAAAACTACAGGATAAAATCCGCTTGCGTAATAAGCTGAAAAGGTGCTTAACCCAAGAAAAATAAGATTGTGAAATACAGCTGCTAGATAAACGATCAAAAATATTTGCCAGATGATAAGTTGGCGTTCACTATTTCTTTTCAAAATGTTATAAGCCCAAAAACAAAGCAGTGTTTTAGAGAACATGTTAAGGCCCCAGGTTTCGAACAAAGCATCTTGTAAAAAGCCTAAAGATGCTGCAAATAGCACTAATTTAAGCCGGTCATATTTTAATGCCAGCCATAACAAAAATATAAGTAGCGGATCGGGTGTGGCACTGAAAACGGGGAGGTGCTGAAATACGAGTACTTCCGCCAGCACAAACCCAATGCCAAGCAATATGTCGATCAAGGTTTCTCTGGTCATTCAAAAACCTCATTAAAGTCATTTTCAAGCCTGCTAATACTGGTATCAGGCTGAAATTTAATTAGAAATCCTTGCGCTATATCTTCCAGAGAAACAAAAGGCTTTACGAAGATCTGCTGGGTTTCCCGGCCTTCTTCAGGTTCAGTACCTGTCACAAGCCCAATAGGAATACCGGGTGGATATTGGTTGCTGCTGCCAGAAGTTTCAATGATAAAATCTGGTTCAACTGAAACGGTTTTAGGAACAAAATCCATTACCAATTGGCCATAAAGTGTTCCCGTCCAGCTTATGATGCCAACGGCATTATTTTCTTGAACTCGTGCACTTACCCGAAATAGTACATTGTAGTAAGGCATCACTAAAGAGTAGTTTTTAGAAGTAATGATAACCTTACCGGCTAACCCATCGGATGTTACAAGCGGCATTCCTACTTTAATACCTTGTTCGGTGCCGGCATCAACTGTGAGGGTATTATTTTTGCCGTTTAATTTTTTACCAACTACTAATACAGGAACCAGATCATAATCACTTCGTGATTCATAGCCTAACAAGCTCCTGAGGCGTTCGTTTTCTTGCCGAATTGCTCTCAGACGGCTGAGTTCGTCTTGCAATAAAATATTTTGTCGATGAAGGTAAGTATTCGTGTTTAAAGCTTCCCTGTAAATCCGGATGTTGGAAAGTGGCATCTCGAGGAGACTGAAAGTAGTAACTGAAACTTTACGTAGACTGTCTATTCCGCCTTGATTCCGGGCGATCATAAGCGACAGGGCTATGACCAATAGTAGGGCGGTGATTACATAGTCTTTAACATCACTAAATTTTGATGATTTGAATCGCATTCATTTCCAGGGTATTAGGAAATTACCGGCCGGTAATATTCAAGATTTTCAAGTATAGCTCCCGTTCCACGAACTACGGCTGTGAGCGGATCTTCAGCAATATGAACGGGAAGATCAGTAGTTTCCATGATCAGTTTATCTAAATTCTTGAGAAGGGCACCACCACCCGTAAGCATGATACCCCGATCCAAGATGTCGGCCGAGAGTTCGGGAGGCGTTTGCTCCAATGACTTTGTAATTGACTCAACGATCGTATTTACTGATTCTGCAATAGCTTCACGTGCATCTTTAGATGTAATATGCCGCGTTCTTGGAACTCCATTTACAAGATCTCGTCCCTTCGTGATCATCTCAAGCTCTTCATCAAGCGGGGCAGCTGAACCAATCTCACATTTAATTTTTTCGGCAGTGCGCTCACCGATAAGCAGGTTATGGTTTCTGCGGAAATAGTTGATGATGT
>Ga0136557_1001459_pt1 | contig 15198 bp, 10 predicted proteins | sample AntRauTorckE6832_FD_104796 | JGI IMG/M metagenome (GOLD analysis project Ga0136557, IMG submission 104796) | Saline lake microbial communities from Rauer Islands, Antarctica - Metagenome Torckler E6 #832 | ecosystem: Environmental > Aquatic > Non-marine Saline and Alkaline > Saline | place...
AGTGTACTTGGTGGTCAAACGACTAGAGGCGGCTTCGGTGGTAAAGGTATGCTTATCGCTGCTCTTATGCCTATGGTACTGAGCTGGATAAAGCGCAATGGTGGCTTAAGTGGTGCTCTCTCGAAAATTACCGGTATGGGCTATGAAAAACAAGCACGCTCTTGGTTGAGTACTAATGAGCTTAACGATAATCTTGATCCTAACGACATCAATCGATTGTTTGATGACAGTGAAATTCAGCAAGTCGCTGCTCATACAGGCGCTAACGAGATAGAGGTGCGTCAAGGGTTGGCTGAGCTATTACCTGAAGTCATGAATCAATTGACGCCAAACGGTAATTTGGATAACGAACCTGAAGCCAATGAAGAAATTGATCAAATTATTAGTCAACTATCAAGCCGTCTAGGGGCACTAAAATAATTAGGTTATTATTTATAGCATTTAAAACGATAAAAAAGCGCACCTGATTAGGTGCGCTTTTTTATATTTAAAATATAATAGCGAACGATAAAGGTTAAGACTGTTGGATTAAAAATTGCTAAAAACGTTCATCTAAAGTATCTAACGTATAGTTCAATGCCGCAAAGCAAATATCACTATTAAAGCCACGATACTGTAAAAAGCGCAGCTGCCTTGCTTTGTCTTTTTGTTCAGTGGGTATATCATCACCATATTTTTTGATACGCGCTGTGACTGCCAGTTTGAGCCAGTCTATACCTTCGACCAAATTATCTGCGTTATCATCTATAAATTCACTAAACTCATCAGATTCTGCATTTGCCATATCGATAAGTTCATCTATATTATCGGGCATTGTCATCTTTTTACGATGGAATTCTTGCTTGATACGACCTCTGCCGCGTCCTTTTCTGATATTTTCACGAATCAGCATTAGAGTAGTGCGGTAATCACTTTGATAGCCTTTTTCTTCGAACTCATCGAGTAGAGCATCAATTTTATCCGCTTCTTGCTCTTTATCTACCAATTTTTGCTTTAGCTCAGCCTTGCCGTATTCGCGGCGTGACAAATAATAAAATGCTAACCAACGTAAGCGACTTTCTGCTTTGATTGCATCCATTTCCGCTTGGCGCTGCTCAGGCGTGCGCAAATATGCCTTTAGAGCAGCTGGTAAGTTATCGATTTGGCTGTTTTGGTCGCCTCCCTGAATATCATGAGCAGCTACCGATTCAAATGCTGGTTCTGAGTTCATCAAAGCTGTATCAACGCCAGTCTCATTAATAAAGACACTATCTTCTTTATTGTCATGAACCGCATGTTTAACTTCAGCCAGCATCTCTTTGATACTTTGCGCAGCAGGTGGCTGATAAGCAGGTACGCTATTAGGCTCAGCGTAGAAAGTAGCAGCTGGATGAAAGTGTTTTTTACGTTTTTTGGATTTGGATGAAATTTTTAAAGAGGAAGAGGCGCCAGTCGAATCTGCCGTAAAGTTAGTATGGTTATCTACTGTACACTTCTCATATAAATCATATGTATTTAGATGCTGAGAGCGCTTGCCAGTTTTACCGGTACTTTTAGGCTTGTCTTTATATGAGTACCTAGTAGATGAATGTTGTTCAATGGATTTCTTGTTTTTATGCGTAGAACTCGCTGAATCGGTATCCGACTCAGCGAGTATTTCAGCTAACGTTTTAATTTTCATAAGACATCATAGTTGCTGATAACGGTCTGAACATATACCGTTATTGTACAGGTTCAGAGGCTAGTTCTTCGTTAGTCTCAGCCACGACCGCTGCTTTGCTGTCATCCTTTACGCCAAGTTTTTCAGCACGGATTTTGGCTTCTATTTCTTCAGCAATAGCAGGATTCTCTTTTAAGAACAGTACAGAATTGGCTTTACCTTGACCGATTTTCTCATCGCCATAGCTGTACCAAGAGCCCGCTTTACCAACTGCACCAATCTCAACACCCAAATCAATCACTTCGGCTAAGTGATTGGTGCCTTCACCGTAAGTAATCTCAAATTCGGCCTGGCGAAATGGCGGTGCCATCTTGTTTTTGATGACTTTAACGCGAGTTTGGTTACCAATGATTTCATCACCATTTTTGACTGCACCGATACGGCGAATATCCATACGTACCGAGGCATAGAACTTAAGTGCATTACCACCAGTTGTGGTCTCAGGGCTACCGAACATAACGCCGATTTTCATACGAATCTGGTTAATAAATAACACCATACAGTTTGAACGTTTGGCGTTACCAGTGATTTTACGTAAAGCTTGGCTCATCAGACGGGCTTGCAGACCCATGTGTGAATCGCCCATCTCGCCTTCAATCTCGGCACGCGGCGTCAAGGCTGCGACCGAGTCAATAACGATCATATCGATTGCACCTGAGCGTACTAACATATCAGTAATTTCAAGTGCTTGTTCACCATTATCAGGCTGTGAAAGTAGCAAGTCATCCGTATTCACACCAAGCTTGCGGGCATATACAGGGTCTAAGGCATGTTCAGCATCAATAAAGGCACAAACGCCGCCCTGTTTCTGGCACGCTGCAATTGCCTGCAATGTCATAGTCGTTTTACCTGAGCTTTCAGGGCCATAAATTTCAACGATACGACCTTTTGGCAAACCGCCAATCCCGAGTGCAATATCTAAACCTAATGAACCAGTCGATACCACGTCGACATCAAGCGTTGCTGAGTTGTCACCCAAATGCATGATGGTATTTTTACCAAACTGCTTTTCGATTTGAGCTAGTGCAGCTTTAAGTGCTTTGGCTTTATTGTCGTCCATGTAGGACTCCTTGTTATCAATCATTTATAAGGATAAGTTGTATTAATATCAAAAACGGCTTGTTCAATGCTATCAATGGCAACTATCGCTGATAGCATTTTGAACTAAGCTTAGAGTAGGCAATGAGATGAGTCTTGTAGATCGCGATGTCAGTTACATCACGCTACTATACAGTAAAATTAGATGCTGATAAAAGCGAAAAAAAGTTTAGAGATTTTAATGAGGCTCATAGTGCTTGCCACTTATATCACCAGATTATGTCTTCCTCTAACTTTATATCATTGTTTATTAGATAGGGTAATTATAACAAAATCCAAGGTATATATTGATCATAACTGAATACTAGGCGACAATAGATGTCGTATGAGAAAACAAAAATATTTGTATATAATGCTTAAAATTGCTGTTCATATTTGAACCTGATGAGCATGCTATTTGTCAATAGTTTTGGAAGTTATCCACAATAAATAAATAAATTTTATTTAGCCAGTGTGAAACATATCATAGGATAAAATTAATATTAAAAATTTTATAAATAAATTATTTTGCTTTTAAATTATCGTTAACCTATTGATTTTAATAAATTTTTAAATCGTACAAAAAATGAACGATTTTACCTAAGCCTTTAAGCTATCTATGCAAATGCTTGTCAAGTAGCGACTTATACACAGGGTTATCCACAGCTTATGGGGAGAACTCACCAAACCCTTATAGTATCGATGATTGCGCAAATAAAGGTTATCACTTAATTCATAAAATTTGGCTATTTCTGATTTTGCAAGTTTAAATTTAGCGGTAGTTTAGTATTGGAGACGCTTATGTTTCACATCTGTATTGATAAATTTTTTTCGAGTTAAATACTTTTGGTACTTATTAAAGGCACTTAAAGTAGGCTCTATCAGTCTTTAACCCTTATAAGTAAATGGTTTGAAGACTGACAGGTATAAAAAAGCAGCTAAGATATTGATAAATATCTTAGCTGCTTTAGGGGAAGCCAACGTAATGCGTTTGGTGTTAGTCTTTTAGATAGATTAAATCCCAAACCCCATGTCCGCTTGCTAGACCGCGGCGCTCAAATTTTGTCATTGGACGAAAGTCAGGGCGGTCAGTGAATTTTCCTGCACCTGCTTGATTGGTGAGCCCGGCAAAACCATCCAACACTTCTACCATCCAAAAGGCATAATGTTCCCAGTCAGTGGCTGTATGGAACCAGCCGCCTTGCTTTAAGCTGCGAGTGACAATGGCCATGCGCTCAGGGCTGACAAAGCGGCGTTTGTGGTGGCGCTTTTTCTGCCATGGGTCGGGAAAGTAGAGCTGGATACGGTCGATGTGGTTTTCTGGTAATTGCTTGAGCAATTGAATGGCATCACCATTGATGATTTTGACATTACTCAAATTTTGAGTACCTGCCATATAAGCGCATTTACCAATACCTGGCTCATGGACTTCAATGCCAACAAAATTACGACTTGGCTCGGCTGCTGCCATCTCGATAAACGAATCACCAAGTCCAAAACCAATCTCAAGGGTCAAGGGTGCCTCACTGCCGTTTGGTAAATCAGCAAACAGCGCGCGCAAATCGTTAATGCCATCAAGGTTGCCGTCACCAAAGCTATTATTGACCAAGTAATGCGCAAACTCAGGCGCCGTCAATGCCAGTTCGGCATTTTTATTCATATGGGTGCGTCGTTTCATAAAGGTATTGACGATACGAATATGTTTGCTGTCGTCAGACGTGGCTGCTGTGTCGATGGTCTCATTTCCAATGACCGAATTGGTATCGAGAGGTGCTTGCTCATTGGTAGGGCTACTGTCGCCAATGATAGCGTCAATGACAGCGTCGATGTTAGTATTGATATCAGGATGTTGACTCATAAGATTAACAAGGCTTAATAAATGGGTGGTGTGCGCTTATTATAGGTGAAATCTATACGGCTGTGAATGAACAATACTTTTTTAATAATCCTTGCGTGTCAATAAGTTTAATAGTGAGGTTTTTATATCGTTTTGCTGTCCTATTTGGGGCTGTTAGCGTTATTATATAATCCAAATATTTAAGTTAAATGTCTTCTTAATCGCCTGTAAGGCTTATCACTATGTTATTTATTGAGACGGATTCGCCGCCCCCTTTTTATCAAGATAAACTGACGGCTGCCAGACGTACACAGCTGGATAAGTGGTTTATTGGTCATCGTAGCCAGCGCTATTATCTGAAGCGCTTTGAGCAATTTGATGAGCAAGGCCATCTGTCGCCAAAATGGCATTGGGCAGCATTTTTTGTGACTTTTCCATGGCTACTTTATCGTAAGCGTTATATGGATGCACTGGTCTACAGCGTGGCAGGATGGTCGTTTATTCAGCTTAATGTTGCGCTGATATTGGTGGCGGTTGAGTTCTTAGTAATGCCTTATATTGCCGATGCTGATCAGATGCCGATACGTGTTGGCATTACGGCGCTGATTTGGGTCTTTTGGTCGTTTATGGTGGCACGCTGGACGGACGCTTATTACTACCGGATGGCGCGGCGCGAGATTGCCGATGCGATTAATGACTATCCACAAGATGAGCGCTTGCAACAAGCGCATCTACGCCAAGAGGGTGGGGTTAGCTTATTTGGGCTGGGGTGGGGTTTTGGATTTTTTGCTTTTATATTAATGGTAATCAAAGTACAGTTTTTACCCATTATTGCCAAGCCAAAAGAAAACGAGGTACTGTTTGATGCTTATGATACCGTCAAAACCACACAAAACCATGTGGCGCTAGCGTATCGGCAGACAGGACAGTGTCCGCTGAACCTGCCTATTGATACCGGTACTGAACAGGTGCGTATTGAGGTCGACCGTAGTGCCGCTGGGGTTGCGCAAACTGATTGCGCAGTCATTGCCACCATTCAAAATGTTAAGTTCCCTATACGCTATCTCAATGAACAGACATTGGTCTTTTATCATCTGCCAAACAGTGATGATTGGGACTGCATAAGCTCATTAAATAAAAAGCAAGCGCCTGATAATTGTAATGCGAATTAGCGCTTTACTACACTTAATGTTTAGATTCAGTCGTACTATTATCTTCATTATCGACTGGTATGGCTTGGCTTTTTAGCGCTTCATAAAAATCGCTCAAATCCATTTTACGTGCTTTGCCAATATCTTCATCAAATAAGCTTTCAAGCTCGGCCATCGCTGACTGTGCTGATTCAATCATACTGGCTTCATCATCATAGATTGCTTGTTGGCGCTCAATCAAATCATCATCATAGTCGCGGAAAGTTCGTACCGTTTCTCGCGCTTTTTCGGGTGAGATACCGAGTAGCTGTAGCGACTCACGCGACATATCTAAAGACGTTAAATACGTCTCACGCCAAATATGACGGACGCCGACTTCACGCAATCGGTAGTAATGCTGGCGGTCACGAGCGCGCGCCAAGACAACCAAGTCTGGATAGTTTTTACGCAAGTATTGAGCAGTAGTGATAGAGCGTTCTAAATCATCAATGGCCAAAATAAATATCCGTGCTTTTTTGATACCTGCTGCCCGTAATATTTCAGGGTTTTTTGGATCACCATAATAGACTTGATTACCGAACTTACGGACAAAATCAACACGGTTTGCTGAGCGTTCAATCGCTGTAAACTCAATATTGTGCATACGTAGCACACGACCGATAATCTGACCGACTCGCCCAAAACCAGCAATAATCACCTGATGCTCGTGATCTGGAATCGTATCGTACTCGCGACTTGGTTTGCTTTTGGCAAATAACGGCTCGCCGACTTTTTCTAATAATAAGAATGCGAAAGGAGTGAGTGCCATAGAGATGGTGACGATCAGGTTTAGCGTATTGGCAAGCTCAGGCTGTAAGACGTTTTGGGCGCTCGCCACACTGAATAAGACAAAAGCAAATTCACCACCTTGAGCAAGTGTCACACCTAACCTAATACTAGTCGGCCAACGATTGCCAGAGATTTTTGCAATCGCTGTAATCACACCGAACTTGATAAACATCAGTGCCATTGCACAGCCGATAATAAAGATGGGCTTTGCTAATATTAACTTCACATCGGTCAGCATACCAACCGACATAAAGAACAGCCCTAATAACAAACCTTTAAAAGGCTCGATACTGGCCTCAAGCTCATGGCGGTATTCAGAATCCGCTAGCAATACGCCGGTTAAAAATGCGCCCAACGCCATTGAGAGCCCGATTTGACCCATCAAAATCGACACGCCCATCACGATAAATAGCGCTACAGCCGTTAGTAATTCTGAGGCGCCACTTGAGGCGACAAATTTGAAAAATGGACGAACAACATAGCGACTGGCAAAAATAAGCCCAGCAAAAACCGCAAAAACTTTACCAAAATAAAGCAAGTCATAGCTTTGTTCGCGTACCCCTGACAAAAATGGAATGACCGCTAATAAAGGGATAACGGCAATATCTTGGAACAATAAAATCGTAAAGGCTTCGCGGCCATGAGTGCTCGACAGCTGCTGTTTTTCAGTCAGTATTTGCAGGACAAAGGCAGTGGATGAGAGGGCAAGACCGAAGCCGACGATAAAAGCGGTATCGAGCTGTAAGCCAAAAATCTGATGTAACACCCCCATCAATAAGACACCAGTCAGACCAACTTGCAAACCGCCAAGGACGAATATTGAGCGCCTGAGCGCCCAGAGCCTTGATGGCTGCAGCTCAAGCCCGATGATAAATAGCAGCATCACTACGCCAAACTCAGAGAAATGCAATAAGCTCTCAGCGTCGCCTGCTACATCTAACACACTTGGACCCAATATCAATCCTGTGATGAGATAACCTAAAACCGTCGCAATACCAAAACGTTTACCAAGGGGTACAAAGAGCAGGGCTGCTCCCAAGAATATGGTCGCTTGTAACATCAAATTTGGTGAGCCGGCGGCGGCAGCGAGCATTTGGAATCCTTAGCAATGATGATAAATGGGCAGTACAACAGCATTATTACAAATATAAAATATAGTCAGTTCAAAATAAAAGCGATACGATGGTAATAACGTGCTATTGGCTATAATTTTTTCTTGCTTGCTGCTGGCAGGCGTGACAGAGGCTGCAAAAAATTTATAGCCAGTAGCACTGTATCGTTTTTAAAATGAATCAACTATAGCTTGATGATCGTTATTTTTTACGATAAATTTTCCACACGCCATTATCTGCCAATGGATTGTTATAGGCATCGTTACGGCGCTTACGCGGTGTTTGCCGACTGTCTACGATTTTAAAATCGGGTAGGGCATGGACAATAAGTCCAGTGCGATAAAATCGTACCCGCTCAGGCTCTAGCATCTCGCCCTTATTATCTCGGCAAAATATATAAGCACGCAAATCAATAAACTCACGGTGAGCGACCAAACGCGCGTCCTCATCATTATCAAACGCGGCTGTCATACGTGCCATATCATCAGCGCTATAATCGCCGCATTTATCCGTAAGGGCACCGACCGAGCCAAAGCTTTTTGATTCTTTGGCACGGGTTTTGGTTAGATGTAGGCGCTGCACATGATATATAAACTGCGGTATCTCAAGGCTGGCAGGCAGTGGCAAATAGTCAGGCGGCAGATTGGCAGCAGGATAAAAGCTCATGGCGCGCTCAAGTAAATTGTGCCAACGTTGCTGATAGGCTTGGACTTCTGCTAAGTTACCTTCATAAATAGGCATGTCACGAATTTGACGTAAGATATCAGGCGGAAACTGCGCGTTTCGAAAGCGAGCAATGTCTTCCTGCAGCGTCGATAATAAAACTTTGGCGTGTTTTTTGCCATCCTTTGAAATCGGGTCATCGATATAGCTTGGGGCAACAAATGGCGCTGAGCGTCTAGACATGGCAGAAGATCATCCATTGGTGGCAAATTGGGTGGTTCAGTTTTCAGTATACAGAATTTATATTAAAAATATGACAGCGAGGCTAAATTCCTCATCATTTTTAACATGTGATTACATTGATAAAAGTCAGTGTGATATTGGTATATGCGGTATGGAGATATTTCATTTTGCTATATTTGATTACTATTAATCGCAAGATAGGGCATTAAATATGGCTTAAATGAAAAAATAGAAAGAGAAGACTTATGAATAATACTCTAGAAAATAAGCTTGCTATACTTAATCGCCTTAGCTTATTAAAAAATATTGGAAAGATAATATTAAGAATTATAGGTGCAGGATTGGCACTTATAATTGGACTTTGGCTAATAATGGCATCGAATATGGGACCCGCTTATTTGCCTCATATCATGAATGGTGACTTGGATTTTTGGATTCGCATGATTTTGCTAGCAGTGGGATTGGGTATTTGGATAAGCATTGCCGTATGGTTATTATGGCTTATACTGTATTATTTTCATGATTTGATTAGACGTCATTAACAATTGATGATACTTAAATAATTAATTAATGACGTCTAGATGACTGGCAGCATTTTTTTAAACCAGACTTTTTCAATGACAAACTATTTTAATGATTGTGCCCGATATGGTTATTCTCTGCTGGTCGCTCTGAGATATTGCAGACCAGGGTATCGCTATGGGTACTCGTTTGTGGGTGCGCCGCACTTTCTACCTGAATAGTAGCGTGATGGATGCCGAGCTCAAGCAGGCTTTGTTCTAGACTGCCAATCAATATACTAGACTCATGAATACTCATTTCACCATCGACGACCACATGACAAGATAAGGCATTTAAACCACTGGTAATACTCCAAACGTGTAGGTCATGCACTTTTTTCACCTGCGGATGAGCAAGGATTTTTTCCTCAACATTGACTAGAGAGATGCCTTCTGGCGTCCCTTCCATTAAGATATGTACGGAATCACGCACCACACGGTAGCCACTAAATAAAATAAGTATCGCTACAATTACGGACGCTACCGCATCTGCCCATACCCAGCCAAAACTCATCATTAATAATGCGGCGATAATGGCAGCCACTGAACCCATCAAATCACTTAATACGTGTAAATAAGCACTTTGCATATTGAGATTGACCGGCTCTTTATCATCCGATGTTTTGACCGTTGCTGTGCCTTCATTGGCACCATGATCATGACCGTGAGTATCGCCACTACGGCTACCTCGGTGCATAAGCCACGCAACCAAAATATTGATCAGCATACCGATAGTGGCGACGATCAGCATGCCTTGGGTCGCAATTTCAGGTGGTGAATTAAAGCGTTTAATGGCCTCATAAAAAATCATTAGCGCAATAATGACAAGTGTCGCCCCATTCACAGAGGCAACTAAAATCTCAAAGCGTTTATAACCGAACGTTTTTTGATGAGTAGCTGCTTTTTCCCCAATTTTAAATGCCATTAATGTGGCGCCAAGTGCTATCGCGTCACTCAGCATGTGACCGGCATCGGACAATAATGCCAAACTGCCAGTGAGCCAACCGCCGATTGCCTCTACAAACATGTAGCCTGTAATAATCAAAAAACTTATCAGTAAAGTGCGCTGATAGCCTTTGGTATCTCGCGTGGCGACTGTTTGCTCTAGATGTTCATCATGATCGTGGCTGTCTTGATTCTTATAAGCATTATTACTTTTTCCACCACTTTCCTCACCTTTCTTAATGTGTCCATGCGTATCAGCCGGTATGCTCTGATGAGCATGGTCATTTTTTTTAGGGTTTGGATGGTCTGGATTCATAACAACACTCAATTTTGCTGATAATGGATTTGATAAGCAATATCTACTCTACATAAGGTAGGGTGGTTTTTGATAACAATGATCAACTTGTTATTGTAAATTTATCATAGTCAAATATTAGAAACTGTACTGACGAAGTAAAGATAAAGGAGTAATGTGACAAATGATTATGCTAGCAATAGCTCGCAAATTCTCATTACCAGCCGACAGGATCAATATCTAAAGTAAGCTTAAGATATTTAGCGCTCGGTAGGGTAAGGACGGGTTGCCACCAATGATTTAAAACATGATGCAGTTGCTGCCGATCCTTGGCCAATAGCAAAAGCTGGGCATGATAGCGACTGTTCTTTTTACTCATGGGCGCATCGATAGGACCAAGAACGGCTAAACTGTGCCCTGTTGGCAGAACGGCAATGGCATCTTTGAGTGCTTGTGTGGTGGCAGCAAGGGTTTTACCTTCGCAGCGTATCAGCGCGGCATGACTATGAGGGGGCAGTCCCATCATTTTACGCTCTTGCAACAGCTCACGAGCAAAAGACAAATAACCGTCTTTCACCAATTTTAATAATAACGCATTGTCCGGTTGCAGCGTTTGAATCAATACCCGTCCTGATTTATCCCCGCGTCCTGCACGCCCTGCTACTTGGATCATCAATTGGGCAGTATGCTCTGGCGAGCGAAAGTCTGCAGACAAAAAGCCACGATCAGCGTTGGGTAAGCAAACGAGCGTGACATTGGGAAAATGATGACCTTTGGCAACCATTTGCGTACCGACCAATATGGCAGGATTTCCTTCATTAATACGCTGATAGATATTTTCCCAGCTGTCTTTACGCCTAGTGGTATCACGATCAATTTGAATAATGGTATAAAGCGCTTTACTGGTTTGCGGATTGGCAAAGATAGCGTGCAAATTTTCGCTTAGCCTTGTTGTTCCCATCCCTTTGGCATCTAGATTTTGACTGCCACAATCAGGGCATACAGTCGGAATATAGGCTTGCCAATCACAATGATGGCATTTTAAATAAGAGTTGCTTGAATAATTGCTACGCTGGGCTTGATTATTATAATGAACGGTTAAATGCGCGTCGCAGCGCGGACAATCTGCCTGCCAACCACACGCCTCGCATAATAAAACAGGCGCATAGCCGCGACGGTTTAAAAATATCAAAACTTGATCGCCGGCTTCTAGGGTTTGCCTTATGGCGCCGATAAGCGCATCCGTCAATCCGGTATCATAGCGCGCGCCATCATCTTGCGTTTGCTGATGAGTACTTTGCAAGCGCGCATCAATCAGCTGCATGGGCGCAGGTTTAGCATTACCAGGGCGCGTCGATAATTGACACTCTACTAGCTTGCCCTCATCGACTAATTTTAAATGTTCAAGAGAAGGGGTAGCCGTACCAAGGACCACCGGTATTTTGGCTTGGAATCCTCGATAAAGTGCGACATCAGCAGCATGATAGCGCAAGGTGTCCTGCTGTTTATAGGAGCCATCATGCGCTTCATCAACGACAATTAAGCCCAAATCTGCAAACGGATATAGTACTGCCGAACGCGTACCGATAATGATTTGAGCATGACCAGTACGGCAATCTTGCCAACCTTGCAATCGATGAGTATTGTTCATACCAGAATGTAGCAGGACGATATGCGCAGCGAAGCGACTGGCAAAACGCGCACGCGTCTGTGGCGTTAACCCAATCTCAGGCACTAAAATAAGCACTTGCTTGCCAGCCTCCAATACTGCTTGCATGGCTTGTAGATAGACTTCAGTCTTGCCACTACCAGTAATGCCATTTAATAAAAAGCCCGTGTAGCATTTGGATTCATGTGCAGCAACAATCGCTGCAACGGCAAGCTGTTGCTCCTCATTAAGATCAAGGGGCATTTTTGCCAATTTAACAGGAGTAGGTGCTTGTTTTGGCTGAATATAGCGCTCAATCAAACCCTTATCTTCTAGTGTTTTTAAAAAAGCACGCTCCATACCTTCTAATAGTAGTACATCTTCACTTGCACCATGTTGACCATGTAGCTTTAGCATATCAAACTGCTGCTTTTGCTTTTTGGCGTTAGTACGAAAGTCGTCATCAGTGATATGTGGCAGAATCCGCCAATGGGTAATGAGTAAATCTAGTGGTTTACCTTGACGAACCAAGGTGGGCAAGATGACCGCTAACACCTCACCAAGCGGATAATGATAATAACGAGCAAGCCAATAGGCGAGCTTTAGCATGCTGTTATCTAAAATAGACTCAGCATCTAAACACTTATTAATGAGTTTCAGCTTATTGAGTGGTACGCTGGTATCTGCTTGCGCAATATGAGCAACCACGATTCCGATTAAAGTTTGACGACCAAAGGACACCTCAACACGACTGCCAATTTGCGGCAGTTGTATTGAGCTGTTGTTTGGCGAAGCATTTGGAAAAGCACTTATATCGGACGGTAGGCTATAGTCAAATACCCGATAAAGGGGCACGGGCAGAGCAACTTGTACCAACATAAAAAGGCTTCGCAGTTTGATTAAGTCAATATGAAATAAAAATAAAGAGGGAGAGATGAATAAGCTTAGCATGAGGCTAAGCTTATGGTGATTCAATATGAAATATTGTTATTCAAGCAGTATTGAATATCTAACTTATTCAATATATAGAATAGACTCAATTTCGACCACGCCACCTTTAGGCAATGCCGCTACTTGCACCGCTGCGCGGGCAGGATAAGGTTCAGTCAAATTAGCCATAAATACTTCGTTTAATGCTGCAAAATCATTTAAATCAGTTAACGATACATTGAATTTGACCACGTCATTTAAGCTGCCACCAGCAGCTTCACAGATGGCTTTGATGTTTTCAAATACTTGCTTCGCTTGTGCATTAAACCCTTCTTTTAGTTCCATGGTGATAGGGTCAAAACCTAGCTGACCTGAAATATAAACAGTATTGCCAACTTTTACCGCTTGTGAGTAAGTGCCAACGGCTGCAGGTGCTTTATCCGTTTGGATGGTTTGACGTGTCATGATATATCCTTATCATATTTTTTGGTGTTTGATGTGCTAAAGCTATTTTCTAAAAATTAATAGAAGCGTTTAGCACGATTAAAAGTTTTACACATTTAAAAATCATCTATGCGTTAAGAGATAATTTAAAAGGCATATATTTTAACAGTTATGATTATAAAAGTATTTATAGTTGATATAAACGCATAATATTGGGGAAACCAAGTAAGGAGCGTAGTTCACGAATACCTTGGGCTAAGTGATTGCGACTACGAACCACAATATGAATGATAGTATCATTGCTACGTACGTCGACCTTTTCAACCCCTATATTTAACTGCCGCAGATTATAAATAACTTTACTGATTTGCTCGTCGCTCAGTGCTATAGACAGTTTTAAATAAGCAGGAAAACGAATTTTATTATCGTGATCTTCTGAGTCACTTTGCTTGATCGCCTTATCATTGCGCCAACGTAATTGGATGACTTGATAGGGATTGTCTTTACGAATATCGTCTAGTGAAAAGCACTTATGTCGATGCACGACCAGACCATGACGGGATAAATGTCCAACGATAGGATCACCATAAATCGGATGGCAACAATTGGCAAAATCAAGCTCAACGCCTGAAGCATTGACGATCAGTTGCTGTGGTTGGGTCATGTCATCGATACGTTCTTGCGATTGGATATCACAGACTTCATCGCTAAACAAACGCGTGACCACGAGTTGCGGTAATAACGTACCGGAGCTTATTTGCTCAAATAGCGCTGATTTCTCAGTCAGTCCACGCCATTCTGTTAGATTCTTCCAGTCACTATCGGTTAGATCGTCCAAGCTTTTTTGATAAGTTTTCAGTGCGCGATCTAGTGCTTGTCTACCATGGTGCTGCTTATCAGCCGCCGATAAATCTTTGAACCAACGCAAAATCTCTACACGGGCTTTATTAGTCACCACAAACCCAAGCCATTCTGCTTTTGGCTCAGAATGGCTATTAACCTCGATTTCTACTAACTGTCCATTTTTGACTACCGTCCCAAGCTTGGCATGTTTTTTATCAATATTAGCGCCAACAGCGACATTGCCAACCATCGGACCAACAGCATAAGCAAAGTCTAGCGCAGTCGCACCTTGTGGCAACTCATAAGCGCGACCTTGCGGGCTATAACAGATGATTTTACTAGAATGCAGGTAATCCATCAGCTCATTAATAGTCGATACTGCGGCGGCAAAATCAGGGTTGCCTTCGTTTAAACAGTCCTCATCAACCAAATCTTTCATATTGCGTAATGAGGCCTGAATGACTGATTGACTGACATCAGAGGCATGCTCTGCACCAATAACCCCAAGCCTTGCGGCACTTTGCATCTGCTTAGTCAAAATCGTTACTTTAACAAAATCATTGTCGCGCTCGTAGATAAGCGTCAGTGATTGATTGCCGCCAGGTAAAGGTCTGCGGATATTGTCCGCGATATGACTGTCCGCAATTTGATATTTTTTAATGAGATAGTAGGCAAGTTTGTCACAAGCTTCGATATTGTCTAGCACAATCTCAAACGCGTAATGGCGTAGCAGTGCATTAATCTCGCCGCGATTACGGAAAAATTGCCGGAAGATAACCACGCGATTGTCTAAGACTTTAACCATGCCATCAAGATCAAGATTATTGAGGACAATACTTAAATAACGATGAATGGCTTCTCTCTGAAAATTGCGCCCAAGCCCATGTTGTAGCAATTTATCAGAGATCTTGTTATACATCTCA
>Ga0136557_1001461_pt1 | contig 15192 bp, 12 predicted proteins | sample AntRauTorckE6832_FD_104796 | JGI IMG/M metagenome (GOLD analysis project Ga0136557, IMG submission 104796) | Saline lake microbial communities from Rauer Islands, Antarctica - Metagenome Torckler E6 #832 | ecosystem: Environmental > Aquatic > Non-marine Saline and Alkaline > Saline | place...
AAAGGCAATAAAGGCCGTTGCAGCCAATCCGGCACTGAGATTATCAATGGCGATGACAACAGTAAGCAGGGTAACATCGGTGCCGGCGCCGGCCAGGACCATAAATAGCAAATTGGTAGCGGCAGAGAGAAATGCGCCGAGAAACAGTATGGCATAGACACCATACCGCAGAGTCAGGAATCCCCCCAGAAATCCACCCAATATGGTCATGCCGATGCCGTATATTTTGGTGATTCCCGCTATCACATTTTTACTGAAACCCATATCAACGTAAAAAACGTTGGAAACAACGCCCAGAACGATATCGGAAATCCTGTAAAAGCCGATGAGCAAAAGCATCAGCAATGCCGTTTTCAGACCATAGCGCCGGAAAAAATCCTGCACCGGGTCTATATAGGTCTCTCGAACCATCTTCTCACCGAGAAACCCTGCCTTGACAAGAACGGTGACCATCCCCGCCGCCATCAACACAGCTATACACAACCGTAGAGCCTCAACAATAAAGCCGCTCAAGCCAGGATCAAGAAATGCAACAGCCAGAAGTATCGACTTACAATACGTTGCCAGAGATTCACTGAGAAAAAACGTCAGGCAGAAGGTTAGGCTCGCCACCAGAAAAACAAGGGAAAACCGCAAATATTGGCCTGCAGAGTATTTATAAATGGAGGGATCCCGATTGCTTTCCGGCTCAGGGATGATAAGCGTGGTAAGGACACCGACCAGCATCGTCAGGGCTATGGCAAAATAGGTGGAGCGCCAGGCAGAATAGACATAAGCTTCGCCGGTGGTGCCCAGATACGACGCGAGAAAAAGTGAACCGGCGCCGGCCACCACCATGCCAATGCGATACCCGGCGATATAGGTGGATGACAACAGTGCCTGGTACGATTCATCAATGCACTCTATCCGGTAGGCATCAATGACGATATCCTGCGTTGCCGAAGAAAACCCGAGCAACACTGCGGCAAAAGCCATAATGGTAAGTCCGTTATCACCTGCGGCAGGGTTTACGGAGGCCATTAAAGCGATTGCCAGGATAATCAAACCTTGAGAAACAAGCATCCAGGCTCTTCTTCGCCCAAAAAAACGCGTCATAAAGGGAAGGGGCAGCTTGTCTATAAGCGGCGCCCAGACAAATTTAAAAGAGTATCCCAACGCTGCCCAGCTAAAAAAAGTGACAGCCGACCTGCTCACACCAGCTTCTCGCAACCATACGGAAAGGGTGGAGAAAATAAGCAGTATAGGAATTCCGGCGGAAAACCCCAGAAAGAGCATGGTAATCACCCGCGGATGGGTCCACGTTTGTAAAATTTGCCGCCAGGATCGTTTTTCAGGGGGTGGTGCTATGCTCATTCTTGTCTTTTCCATCTATTCGAATTATGTTGTTCCTCAGTAACTATTCAGCACTGCTGAGCAGTTACAGTTCAGGGGAAGCTCCTGGTTTTTTGCTCTTTGCTGAATAGTTACGTTCCTCATATGTACAACATCTGCGCCGTATCCGGTTGAGATGTTTACAATCACATGGTAGTCTAATTTTAAAATTACACAACGGACATTCCTCTTCATTCTCAGGGTATCTCGAAAAATTAGTTGATTCGTTCGAGTTCGAGGCGAAGCAGCAATTTTTGGAGGTGGCCCACAGACAAACTAGTCTTTACACCATGCCAATTAAAATTCACAATACCTTAACGCGAAAAAAAGAAGTATTCACACCCCTTGAGAAAAACCATATAAAACTCTATGTCTGTGGAATAACGTCCTACGATTACTGCCATATCGGTCATGCACGATCGGCACTGGTCTTTGACATGATTGTCTCCTATTTCAGATATAAAAAGTATAACGTTACGTATATTCGAAACTTTACCGATATCGACGACAAAATCATCAACCGTGCGGCAGAACAGAATACCACTCCAGAGGAGCTGGCCAACCGCTTTATCGATGAATTTTATATTGATATGGACAAACTCGGTGTCGCCAGACCGACTCTTGAACCCAAAGCCACGGAAAACATTGATGAGATGATTGAATTCATCTCCGAGCTCATTGCCAAGAAAATGGCCTATCAGTCAGGCACTGACGTGTACTATGCCGTCAACAGCTTTGATCAGTACGGCAAGCTCTCCGGCAGAAACCTTGACGACATGCAGGCCGGATCGAGGGTTTCCGTTAATGAACAGAAAACCAACCCGATGGATTTCGTTTTATGGAAGGGCTCCAAACCAGGCGAGCCGCAATGGCAAAGCCCGTGGGGACCGGGAAGACCGGGCTGGCATATCGAGTGCTCGGCAATGAGCAAAAAATTTCTTGGCGAAACATTTGATATTCATGGAGGGGGACAGGACCTCGTTTTTCCCCATCATGAAAACGAGCTGGCCCAAAGTGAAGGCGCCAACGAAAAGCCCTTTGTCAATACCTGGATACACCATGGCTTTGTCACTATTAAAGATGAAAAAATGTCAAAATCCCTGGGGAACTTTCTCACTATCCGTGACATCACCGACAAGTACCATCCTGAAGAGTTGCGCTTCTTCGTCTTTTCAACCCACTATAGAAACCCCCTGGATTTTTCTGAAGCAGCAATGCAGGATGCCATTGGTGGACTGAACAGGCTTTACGAATGCATGGCCTCAATCGAGGAACTTGGGGATGGTTCCGCTGAAGCAAATCCCATTATCTCGAAAAAAGACAGCGCCAAACTGGCAAATCTGGAAAAACGCTTTACCCAGGCCATGGACAACGACTTCAATACGGCACAGGCACAGGGAGTCCTGTTTGATACCGCCAAGGTTCTTAATAAAATTCGTCGAATGCTGCCGTCTCCCGCTGCCGCTGAAGATCTTCAAGCTTTGCGCAACACGGTACAAACCTTCAAGGATCTTGCCGGGACAATGGGCCTGCTGCGCCAGGATCCTGCTGCCTACCTTGCCTCTAAGCGCGCAGACATGCTCAAAGATGCCGGCATTGAGGAATCTGAAATAACTCGTCTCATCGAAGAGAGGTACGCCGCCAGATCCGCCAAGGACTGGGCCAAAAGTGATGCGATCAGAGACAGACTGCTGGAACACGATATTGTGCTCAAGGATACCAGCGAAGGAACTGCCTGGACGGTAAAGCGTCAGAACAATTAATGGGCCGCTATAAAAAATTTGCTGATTACCAACCAAACTCAGCTGATCAATCCAAAGGGAGACCGCCATGGTACGACTACCAGCCGTTGCTGACCGTTTTTATCCTGGGGAAGAGGCCGCACTTGACACAATGATTACCGGCTTTTTCGATCACGTTCCCACATCGACAAAAATAAAGGCTGTCGCTGCCGTCGCCCCACACGCCGGATATGTCTTTTCCGGCAGCATCTGTGCTGAAACACTCAAAAATATTGTGATTCCCGAGACCGTCGTCATCCTGGGCCCCAACCATCAGGGCTATGGCCCACCTATTGCCCTGTCGGAAGAAAACTGGCAAATGCCCTGGGGAGAAGTCCCTGTCAACAGAGATTTCACCGATCTGCTTTTGCAAGCGGATGTCGGCATCCAAGTCAGTGATTCAGCACACCGCTATGAACATTCTCTTGAGGTGCAGGTTCCTTTTCTGCAGAAATTGCAACCACATCTGACAATCGTCCCCCTGGTTCTCTCGCAACTTTCCTATCCAGCGTGTCAAGGACTTGCCCAGGCGCTTGCCGATAGTATCAAAAGGTTCGAGGCTCCCGTTCTCCTGCTTGCCTCAAGCGATATGAGCCATTATGAATCACGGCAACAGGCCCAGGAAAAAGACACAATGGCACTTGATCAGCTAACAGCGCTCAATCCCGAGGGGCTATACACCACAGTCCTTGAAAACAATATCACCATGTGCGGCATTATTCCGGTGACCGTTGCCCTGCAGTCGGCCATCCTGCTTGGTGCTAACGCTGCACAAATCATACGTTACAGCGACTCCGGGGAAGTCTCGGGTGATACACAACAGGTGGTGGGCTATGCCGGGGCGGTAATGTACACAGCATAACGTATTTACATTCTGTGTGCAGGACTCATGTCGTTTTTTTTCTTGACACCGGCACACTTTTTTTCTATAAAATGTGCCTCACCGAATCGCTCACTGGGGGATGGTCTAATGGTAAGGCGGCGGACTCTGACTCCGCTTATCGGGGTTCGAATCCCTGTCCCCCAGCCAGTCTAGTTCTTAAGCGTATCTAGAACCCTCTCCGTTATACACTCATATCCTAGACAATTGCTGTGGGTCTGGTCCAAATAGTAGTGGTGCAGGTTATTGGAGAATACCTCATACAAGTTGACCTTGCTGCAATTGCTGTAATCCGTGCTGATCCTTTCGAGAATGGTGTTATAGTGAATGATATTGTCGTTTCGCTGTTGTTCATGATTGGGGATGGTCTCTAACAGAATCACCCGACGCTGCTGTGCCAGTGCTATCATCCGCCGTATATTGTTTTCATACTCCGCCGGGCCGACAACGTTTTTTTCACCAAAACGTTGAAGGAATCCTTTTTGGCGGCAGATTTTCTTGTATTTTTTTATAATATGGCGCAACGGCTTACGCCACAAACGTTCGGGATAGTACAGTACATACGGAGAATAGCGAAAGGTTGTATATGAATCCACCAGACCAAATTGTATTGTGATACAATCGGCGCCGTCGATATTATCCCGCAGCAGATGAATACCCTCTCGGGTCGTCGCCATGGTATAGCCACAATTAATCACTTCTACTCCCAGGCGCTGTCCAAGTAGTTCCGGATAACTGCGTCGCTCCAGCGGGCCGGCTCCAAGGGTATTGCAATCACCGATAGCTACTATTTTTTCCAAAGATCACCTCTTAGACACCAAACGTGCAAACTTCCTCTTTTCGCCAAACATAATAGCTGGTAAATACAGAATTGGAAATTGCGGGGATGGCCTGGCGGTTATTTCTGCATCATCCGCCTCTGCCGCTTATGTGACGAATTGGCCTTCTTCCTGCGGCAGAGGCGTTTTTCAAGCTGTTGAAGTCTCAACAAAGCAACACACTCTCAGCCTGTCTCAACGTCTACACCGAGGCTATACAGGGAAAAAGCACTATGACAAATACCAGAGAACCCCACTCGGCAACAGAAAAAAATCAAATAGCTGAAGAGGTTATCCTCAAGGTTTCCAAGGAAGTCGCCATTAAATTTATCGAAATGGGCAGAATAACTCCGGCCACCTTTGAGGAGAGCTTCAAGAACATCCATGGCACCATCAAAGAGACGGTCAATAAAGGATAACAGATGCTGCAGCCTGAAAAAAATCATACTCCGGAACGGCTTAAAAATATTCACATCATGGGCATCTGCGGCACCGGCATGGCTGCTCTTGCCGGTATGCTCAAACAGGCCGGCTATCATGTCACCGGATCGGACAGGCAGGTATACCCGCCCATGTCCGATTTCCTGGAACAGATCGGCATCCGCCCCTTTGAAGGATATGCGGCCGCAAATCTTAAGCATACTCCTGATCTTGTCATCGTCGGCAACGTTATCAGGTCGGATAACCCTGAAGCCGTGGCACTTGGCCAATCCAACATTCCCTACCTCAGCTTCCCTCAAGCTCTTGCCCAATTGTTTATTCAATCGCGTACATCATTGGTGGTGAGCGGCACCCACGGCAAGACCACGACCTGCTCCATTCTGGCTTCGACACTCTATCACGCCGGATTGGACCCAAGTTTTTTAATTGGCGGGATCGTCGCAGAATTTCAGAGCAACAGCCGTAACGGCAAGGGCAAATATTTTGTCAGTGAGGGCGATGAATACGATACTGCGTTTTTCGACAAGGGTTCAAAATTTCTGCACTATCGTCCGCAGATCGCTATCATAACCTCCATCGAATTTGATCACGCCGATATCTTCGAAGATATCTCACAGATCAAGGCAGCATTTGCCAGATTCATTGCGCTTCTCCCTCCTGACGGCCTTATCATCGCCAACCTTGATGATCCCATTGTGGCGGAACTCACGGCCAAGGCTCCATGCCGAGTGGAAGGCTACGGCATGGGCGAGCACAACGACTGGATCCTCAAAAGCGTGTCCCCCCGGGAGGGCGTGTCGGATTTCACCTTTACCCACAAGGGAAAAACACACAGCCTTACTATTCCTCTCAGCGGTAAACACAACTGCCTCAACACTCTGGCTGTAACCGCGCTGCTCCATCATATTGAAGTGGGCTTTGATACCATAGAGCACTGCATCCAAAAATTCGGCGGGGTAAAACGAAGGCAGGAGATTCGAGGTGTGGTGGATGACATTACGGTGATTGACGATTTCGCGCACCACCCCACAGCCGTCAAAGAGACACTTAACGGCCTGAAAAACGCTTATCCGGACAAGCGTCTTGTGGCGGTATTCGAACCGCGTACAAACTCTTCACGCCGAGCGATCTTTCAAAAGGACTATGCGGAGGCGTTCAGCGATGCTGATCTGGTTCTTTTACGCGAGCCTTTGCCTCTTGATACAATCACCGCCGAAGACCACTTTTCATCGGCACAACTTGCGGATGATATTCGGGGCAATACCCTGGAAGCCTGGTCCTTTAATGACACCGAAGAAATACTCAACCACCTTGACACCATTCTTCACAGCGGAGATATAGTGGCAATTCTTTCCAACGGAGGTTTTGATAATATTCATGAGCGCCTGCTGCAGCAAATGCGCGGCAAGTCACCGATATCGTATAATTTAATTTCATAACCCCATAACAAAAACAGGAGCATTTCTCCACAATCACTCATCCAGGAGAATTTCACCGATCGCATTATCTATTTCAGCTATAAGTAAAGCATAATCAAGAGACTTTTTGTTGGCCGCGCCATCTTCTATTTGCAGCGCCAATTCGGCACAATCTGTAAGCCCGAGATTAAGAAATGCTCCCTTTATGGCATGGGCTGCCCGTTCCAGTTCAGCAAGTCCCTCACTCGCATGGACGTTTTCCAAGTTTTTCATATGCGCGCTGAGGGTCCTGCGAAACTCCGGCAACATTTCCTCAACCTGGTTTTCCGGCAGGTTAAAGTATTTGCTCAGATGTTTCTTGACACAATTGCTGAATGTTACATCATCCATGGCAGTTCAGTTCTATAGAGTTTATTGTACTACTAGTCTGCACTTTACAGCATGCAGCATATGCTATTATTATGTAATTACTTATGGGGGAAGCGACGTAATGCAACTACCTTCGGTATTTGTAACTGCCAGCAGGGTACCGGAGCAGTTACATTTTTATTATATTTATGCAAACGGCGAAAGACCTTTTTCCAGTGAGCTGATTATCATGGCGTCATTGTAAGCACCCTGCAAGCAATTACAAATACCGAGGGGAGCCACATTACATCGCTTGCCCATAACTAGTTACCTTTGCAGTACTATTATCCTATATTCTTTCTGGTGAACATTTGGATTCTTTTGCATTTGAGCACATTCTACAGAAAAACAATCTCGTCAGGCCCTATGACCGAATTATAGTCGGCGTATCCGGAGGACCGGATTCCATGGCGCTGCTGAATTTGTTCTGCCAATGTAGTCTTGACATCACAGTGATACCCGTCTATGTCGACCATGGCCTGCGACCACAGGAAAGCAGGAAAGAACAAGCTCTTGTCAGTCAAGTGGCACGGCAATACACCCTGGACCATGAAATCATCGCCGTTGATGCCCAGGAGCATAAAAAAGACAGTGGATGTTCGCTTGAAGAAAGTTGCCGCCTGCTACGCTATACTGCCCTGGAGGAATGCCGGCGCCGATACGACGCGCATACCATTGCCGTCGCCCACACAGCTGATGATCAGGCAGAAGAGATACTGCTACGCCTTTTTCGCGGCACCGGCCTTAAAGGCCTCTCGGGTATGGCGATGAAAAATAAAAACATTATTCGTCCGCTGCTCACAACATCAAAGAGCACATTGCTCAGCTACCTGCAATCATCCAATATCGACTATTGCCTCGACAGCTCCAATGCAGATCGCGCCATGTTGCGCAACCGCTTGCGGCTTGACCTGCTGCCGCTCATCAAGCAGAATTTCAACCCATCTCTTCAGACAACGCTACTCCAAACCAGTGAAATACTCAGAGAAGAAGACAGGCTGCTGGATGATATACTGCAACAAACGTTTTTTAAATGCTGTCATGTTGCAAAGGACAAGGAGACACATTCCTCGATCGATCTTCACCTTGCGCCATTTCTCATGGCACACATCGCCATACAACGACGCATGGTTGAAAAGGCGATTCACCATTTTTCCATCCGTCCACATTTTTGCCACATTAATGATGTCCTTACCATGGCGCACAGCAAAACAGGAGCCGCGGAACTCCACCTTCCCCAGGGTTTGCGCGTAGTAAAATCGAGGGAGTCAATACACTTTTTCCAACCACATGGCCGCAAACCATTTCGAGGCAATTGTCATTCTTCTCCATCCGTTGTCATGGAGATTGAATGTGACACAAACTATCTTCTGGAAGATATCGGCATAAAGATCCATCTGCAGACTCGCTCCACGCTCCCTCCACGGATTCCACAACACACACTTTTACTCGATGGCGACAAACTCACCTTTCCCTTGAGGCTGCGCCCCCACAAAACAGGTGAACGTTTCTCCCCTCAGGGCATGGAGGGCAGTAAAAAGGTGGCAAAATTTTTATCAGATGCCAAGATCGCCAAGCATCAAAGGCACCGGCACCCGGTTCTTGTGTCCCAGGGAAAAATCGCCGCCGTTGTCGGTCTTCGCGCGGACAACAACTTTAAAACAGACATGGCCTCGCGCCACATCATAGCAGTCTCGTGGGAACCCCTGTAGGCGGCAATAGAGGCTTTCGCTCTATTGCTGTTTGCGCAGGATGCGCTTATCACCAACGCGATAGGTGAGTTTTATGCGGTCAAAATATTCAAGAATCGGTATGGAGAACTTACGTGTCAATCCGGTCATTTCTTTAAACCTCGGGGCATCGACCTCCCCTTCTTCCTGCATAAAAGCGACCACCTTGTCGGTCAACGCGTCGATGGCATCTTTGTGATAGTACAGTGACTCACTTACCTTGACCAACTGTTCCCGACGGATGAGCAGAGCGATCACCTCGTTAACGAGTTTTGTCGGATAATCACTGAAATGCTCCGTGGTTTCCTTGATGGTTGCGGTCGCCGGCCCCTTGCCCTTATACCAGTCCAGCAGCTCTTCCTGGAGCTTTTCTTCGTCGGCCTGTAATGCCACCGTATGGGTCGCCAGCCGCACCAGTGATTCCTCCTGAACAATCTGCTCTTTGCGTATAAGTTCATTGAGGCAATAGGCAAACACCTTCTGATTGACAAGCTTGCCAATACCGCTACGCAGGCCCTCTTTCGACAAACCGCCCTGCAGAGGATTATTGGTATGGAACTGCTCAAGTCTGTCAACAATAGCGTTGATAACCTCCTCTGCCACTCCCCGCTCCAGGTAGCGCTGATTGGCGGAATCGACCACAACAATTTTCTTGGCGGAAAGCGGCTCATTCAACAATTTTTTCAACTGCTTGCCGAATATGCCGAGTCGAAGGGCCAATTCATCGAAGAGCAGCCCTCTGGTTCTGCTCTCCCTGAGCAGAAGGAGTATCCTGTCTTCCTGGCTTCCGTTTTCCAGGATCTGAAAAGTTTCCACATTTGCTTTTCGATCCTTGTCGCTATAACGTTTACGCTTGCGCAGGGAAACATTGCCAAGAATTTCGCCACCACCAATGGTTATCACCGGAGAATAACTGCGGATAACGTACCTGTCTCCGGGCCAGACCGGCACGGGCTCTTCAAGCAGCAGCTGGACCCCCGCCTTTTTGCCCGGTTTCAACAGATCTCTATCAAGCAGTGATACCCGACCCATGACTTCCTTGGTGCCAAGATGCACCCTGACCCTGGTCCTGTGCTTGAGCGGCCGACTGCTGGAGGAGAGATAGCTCAGCGAGCAATCGAGCATATAATTGGGCTGCAGCGACCCCGGCGTTGCCGCCACCATGCCCCGCTCGATATCGGAGGTTTCAATCCCCTGTAGGTTAATTGCCGTACGGTGCCCTGCTTCAACACAATCAACGGTCTGGGCATGGACCTGAATCCCCCTGACTTTCGCTGTTGTATCCAGCGGATACATCTGCAGATCTTCTCCAAGCGCAACCCTGCCGGAGATGGAAGTACCGGTTATGACCGCCCCGAACCCCTTCATGGCAAAAATTCTATCTACGGGAAGGCGAAAAGGTCCGAAGGACTCCTGAAATGTATGCGTTGCCACCATGGAATCAAGCAGCTTCTTCACCGCATCGATACCCTCGCCGGTGGTGGAGGAAACGCTGACAAGAGGTGCATCTTCCAGAAAACTGCCCCGGCAGAACTCACGTACCTCCTCTTCCACCATCTCGAGCCATTCCTCTTCCACCATATCCTTTTTGGTTATGATGACAATTCCCTGGCTTACACCTAAGAGTTTACAAATTTCAAAATGTTCCTGGGTCTGCGGCATGATCCCTTCATCGGCGGCGACAATGAATGCCAATATGTCCATGCCGGTAACTCCGGCAACCATATTTTTGACAAACTTCTCATGTCCAGGAACATCAACAATTCCAAGTCGATGACCACATGGAAGGTCGAGATAGGCAAAACCAAGTTGTATGGTTATCCCCCGCTTCTTCTCCTCCTTCAGCCTGTCCGTATCTATATCGGTGAGAGCCCTGATAAAGCTGGTCTTGCCATGATCTACATGGCCGGCTGTACCTAAAACTATTTCTTGCATTGCTCTACCGCAGATAGGGATTACTGCGCTTTTCTTCTTCAATGGTCGACTGCGAGCCGCCATACCCATGTCCGGGCCAGATCACCGTCTCACCTGGTAAAACAAGAACTTTTTTCTGTAAAGAATTGATGAGCTCATCGTAGGAGCCGCCGGGGAAATCGGTCCGCCCTACACCGCCGACAAATAGTGTGTCACCGGTAATGAGGTTGGGGGCACAGTAGAGGCACACCCCCCCTGGTGTGTGTCCCGGCGTATGGATAACTTTCCAGGAGAGTTTGCCGATGTTAATGCTCTCTCCCTCCTCCACCTTTATGTCAACAGGAGGAGACGGCTCCAAGCCCAGCATGCTGAAATAATTTTGCATTTCAGGATTTCCAAAGAAATCAGCATCCGACGTATGCATGACAATGGCACCATTTGTGGCTTCTTTGATAATCCTATTGCCGCAGACGTGATCCGGGTGGCCGTGGGTTGCAATGATATATTCAATATCAAGCCCCAGCTTGTCGACTTCGGCAAGGATACGATGCTCATCGCCTCCGGGATCGACAACAGCCCCTTTTTTCGTTTCTTCACAGCCGATTATATAACTGCAAACGCCCATACTGCCGACAAAAAGCTGCTGAAAAATCATAAATCCTCTTCAGAAGTAGTGGATAACATATGAATAAAGGACCGGCAGTTCAAAACCGGTCCTTAACCATTACACCTTTATGCTACAATGTGCGATCAACTTCCGCAACCACAACCGCAACCACCACCGCTACCGGCCATGACAGGCGCCGCCACCGGCGGATTCCTTCTCTCAACGGCCGCCACAATTTCGCCAAAGGCTTGGGTTGCCGGGCTCTTCTCATCCGAAGAAAGATATGGCGTGCCATCGTCGCCGGCCACGACAACACGAGGATCCATGGGGATCCTCCCAAGAAACGGCAGGTCAAATTCTCTGGCAATCTGTTCACCACCGCCGGTTTTGAAGATATCCACCGTTTCGTTGCAGTGCGGACAAACAAAACCGGACATATTCTCGACAACCCCGATAATATCCATTTTTACAGTTTTACAAAAATTAATGGACTTACGAACATCGGCCAGGGCAACCTTTTGCGGAGTAGTAACAACAATTCCCTTGAGATTGGGAATGGTCTGAGCAACCGACAGCGGCTCATCACCCGTCCCCGGAGGGGCGTCGATGATAAGATAATCAAGCTCTCCCCAATCCATATCAGAGACAAACTGCCTGATCGCCTGGATTTTTAAAGGACCGCGCCATATTATGGCCTCGTCACGATCCTGCATCATGTATTCCAGCGAGACGACCTTGAGATTATCGTTGTATTGCAACGGTTTTATCAAATCATCCTTGTTTTCCGGCGGTTCAACGGAACCTTTGAGATCAAGCATCCGGACAACATCGGGACCGTGAAGATCGACATCCATCAACCCGACCTTATGTCCCTTTTGGGCAAGACCAAGCGCCATATTTACGGAAACGGTTGACTTACCTACGCCGCCCTTACCGCTCATTACCAGAATTTTGTTTTTAATCTTTCCCAGTGACCTGGTTATCGCGTTATCCTGCTGGGCCATGGCCGCATCCTGGGCTTCCTTGGTGGCTCCGCCACCGCATCCTTGAGACATGATATCCTCCTGCAAATGAAATATGGAATGTATGCCTGTCGATTGTGATACTGTAGCCTTTTACCGATCAGGCAATTGTTTAAAACGTATTCGTAACACAACACAGTGTACAGTAATAATACTTATGCGAAATGCAATGAAATAAATCAAACATCATTGCCCGAGTTTTGTCACAAGAACAGATTGTTATACTACATTTGGGCAAAATGCGGGTCATACGGCATGAGGTTATACCACTTCGTAGAATTTCTGTATTGTTCAAAGCACATTATAGCATAAGGGAGAACAGCTCTTTCTATCTCCTCAATAGATCAAATATTTTCCGTTTACGGATCGTTTTTGTTGCTTTCTGAAGCATCTCCACGTAATATTAAAAGTTTAACTGAATATCACCACATCCGCTTATTGATACCGCAAAATTTTTCCGGAGTGAAACATTGATATTGCATAAAGAAGCCATTATGGTCCATCCGTGCCAGGAAGAGTGACATACGACCATACTTTTAACAAACGGTGACCATTTCACCAGCAAAGAGGAAGAAAATGCTTGGTTGGTTTAAAAAGAAAAAGAAACACCCCCCAAAAACTGACTCGGCTGACGTGGCTGACTCGGCTGACTCGCCGGCTGGAGCAAATACTAGCGCAAACACTGCCAGCGGGACTTCGGCAAATGTTCAGGCAAATGAGGACGTCGGCAGCACAGATAGTGGCGAACCCACTCTAAAGGGTAGCGGGCTCTTTCCGGAAAGTGCGGAAGTAGCGCCCTCCCGCCAAACACAATCACCACCGGTCATTGAGCAGCCCCCTGTCGACACACCACCTGAAGAACCAGCCTCATCTTCTCTCTTCAAACGCCTCAGCGACAAGCTTTCGCGAACACGTGACACTTTTGTTCACCAGATGGACAGCCTTTTTCTGGGAAAAAAAGTTATCGACAACGAACTGCTCGACGATCTTGAAGAGCTGCTCATCACTGCGGATATTGGTGTTACCACGGCCACGGAGCTTCTCGACCATGCCCGAAAACAGGTGAAGCGCAAGGAACTCTCCGATCCGGCAGCCTTGAAAAAATTGATACGTGACAAATTACGATCCTATATCACCGACACAACCGAGCCCGCCGAAATTGTCATGCCCGATTCCGGGCCGTTTGTTATCATGGTGGTAGGAGTCAATGGTGTCGGCAAGACAACCACCATTGGAAAAATCGCCCATAAATTTCTCAACTCCGGCCAGACGGTTCTGCTTGCCGCAGGTGACACCTTTCGTGCCGCCGCTGTCTCACAGCTCAGGATATGGGGGGAGCGAAGCGGCATCGAGGTTGTCGATAAGGGGAAGGGCGCCGATCCTTCCTCGGTGGCCTTTGATGCACTGACCAGGGCGGTTGAAGAAAACTATGATGTTGTTATTGTGGATACCGCCGGTCGCCTGCACACCCAGAAGAACCTCATGGAGGAGCTGAAGAAAATCAAGCGGGTCATGGGCAAGAAACTCGAAGGCGCCCCCCATGAAATTTTGCTGGTCCTTGATGCCACCACCGGTCAGAACGGCTTGTCCCAGGCAAAACTGTTCAATGAGGCAGTAGGCGTGACCGGCCTTGCCCTGACCAAACTCGATGGCACCGCCAAGGGCGGCATCGTCGCCAACTTGAGCAGGGATATGAAGATTCCAATCCGTTTTATCGGTATTGGTGAAAAAATTGAAGATCTGCGCGATTTTAATCCGGACGAGTTTATTGAAGCTCTGTTCCGGGAAGACAACTAGTCCCACACCTCACACCTACCCTTTCTTATGTACTATCAACGCCAACAACCTGGATGCGGAGGCTGTCTGCTTGTCCTCCTGCTCATCGTTTTCGTCACCGGCGGAGCGCCTGCACTGATAAACTTCCTCGGCGCCCTGCTTTTTTCGGGACTCGCTGGAATAATTATCTTTATTGCTTTATTCTTCGGCTTCTCCTTCTGGATCCGTAAAAAGGTGGCAAACTATGAAGCCTCTCAATCAGAGAGCCATAACCGTTTTGTCTATTTACTAGTCAACATTCTCGTCAACATATCCAAGATTGACGGTCAGGTCACCAAAGAGGAAATCGCCACCATCCATCGTTTTTTTCAATACAACCTGGGCTACACCCAGACCAAGATGTATTGGGTCAAGGAGCTCATCAAAGAGGCGATCTCCTCCACGGCGTCGCTGGAATCACTTCTTCAGGAGTTTCGTGACACATTCGCCTATGAACCCCGTCTCATCCTGCTGGAGCTGGTCTACCAGATTCTCTATACCAAACAGGAGGTGCCGGAAAACGAGCTGCAGATAGCCCGCAACATCGCATCCTTTTTGGAAATCTCCACCTATGACCAACGCACCTTCGAGGCCAAGTACAAATATCGCGACCAGCGACAGCAGAACGCTGGAGAGGCTTCAGCCGATCACTATTATGCTATTCTGGGACTTGAGCCCGGAGCAAGCATGGAGGAGATAAAACGGGTCTATAGAAAAATGAGCATGAAATACCACCCGGATAAAGTTCGCCATCTCGGTGAGGAGTTCCGCACGGTTGCGGAGCAAAAGATGAAGGAAATCAATGCTGCCTATGATTATTTCAAGCGGCATGAACAGTAACACATACAACAATGCGGGGTAACTTTCAGGAGCACCCCATCTTGTCCCATTTAAGCCTTCTCGAATAGCACAAGTATGCTTCGAAGTCCCAAATGAGCCAATATAGAGCACTCCTGAACAGTTACAACTCGGTGGTTATGCCAATTT